>RCMY010000669.1_pt1 | contig 32564 bp, 30 predicted proteins | sample 2041341 | NCBI WGS metagenome assembly RCMY01 (sample SAMN09708234, study PRJNA481090) | Marine sediment metagenome, whole genome shotgun sequencing project. | reverse complement strand
CCGGTTCAGCCTCGCCCGACCCGGTCTCGCCGATCATGATCGGGAGATTTCGCGGCGCAGCCCAGTCGACGAAGTCGCCAAATATGTCGTCGAGCGAAACCCACTCGGGTGAATCGATAGAGGTCGCCCAGTTGTAGCCGTCGGCGCAGAGCCAGTCGACGTTCTCGTCACCGGGGTACCAGGCGTCTGGATCGCCATCGTCCCAGAACAAGAACTCATTTGGGCACCACACGAACTGTGCGTTGTCTGCACCGACCTCGTCGAAGATCTCGCGAATGTGCAGCCAAGCATTCACATAATCTGCGCCCGAATGCACCCACGCGCGCCGCCGGTTGCCATCCATCTCCCACAACCATCGCAAGAGCAGGGGGTCTTCGAGGTTGCGAACGGCTTCTGCCTGGCTTCGAATCCAGTCGTCATGGACTCCAGAAGCGATCTCTTTCGTGTCGGTTCCGTTCCACGAGATCATCAACAACCGATCTTCGTCGAGGTGCAGGAGATCATCCTCTGTCGGGATGGCTTTGTCCCAGGCATGAAACACATGGCCGATGTCGTAGGAGCGCCCCGCATCTGCCTCGAGCTGGTGAACGCGGGGTGCGCGCTCCTTCGTACTGAGTCCCGTGGAGAATCCCAGGAGAGCGCCCTCGAGATCCGCGTCGATCGAGTGAAGTGGGTTTTCGTCGGTGGGTTGTTGTGTGGTTGTCGATGGCGAATCGGCGCTATCGGTCGTCGTGGTAGAAGTCGTGGCGATCGTCGTGGTCGTCGACTCGATCGTGGCGACTTCTTCATCGGTGGCCGAGGCGCTCGTGCAGGCCGACACGAGCAGCGCGGAAACAAGCGCGATGGCACACGTCACTCGGCCACATCGTCGTCGAGAGCGAGGGTAACGTAGGTGTTGCATCAGCGTGATCATGAAGCCTTGTCTTGATGAGCGTAGATGTGCGAGCGGATCGGGTAGGCGCGGGTGGACCACGAAACCCTTCCAATCTCATCGGCGACTTCTCGAGCAGTCCTGAGGTCGTCACAGAGCACAGACGAAGGGTAAGAACACCGGCCGCAGGTCGTCGGATCACAGCAAGCGCTTTCAACGCGACTTTTTGATGCCAACGAACGTCATGTTCGTGCGCATGTTTCGCACAGATTCCAGCGCTCAATTCCCAATACGGCACGCCGATTGGCTATGTGATCAGGCGAAAGACCTGTCGACGGGACACGACAATGGATAACGACGAACTCGAGCTCGGTCACTACGGGCGGATTTTCAGGCGAAGTTGGTGGATGATCGCACTCGCGGTCGTCGCAACGGTGATCCTTGCACTGCTGTTTCTTCCGAGTCCGCGGAATTTTTACGAGTCGGCGGTGTCGGTACAGCTCATTCCCAGTGAAGCCGACGTGGGCAGGGTCAACGACCCAATCAGCGAAGAGACCGAGGCGATCATCGCCAAGAAGCAGGGCGACACTGTGGTCGCTGCCAACCAGTTCGGTGTCGGACTCGACGAGTGGACCGAGAACCTCGTCGTGAGCGCGTGCCTCAATACCGGTGCGCTCGTGGTCACCACGGACTGCAACACCCAGATTCTCGAGTTCACATATCGCGGAAACACGCCAGCCGAAGCCGCAGCCTTGGTCGAACTCTCCGCAAGCACGTACCTCGAGTATCGCTTCGACGTGGCCAACGGTATTCGTCAGACCAACATCGATCGACTCACAGCGCAGCTCGATGATCTCGACCTTCGCATTTCGACCGAGGAGAGCATCCTTGGCACGTTCGAGCCTGACACGGTCGAGTACACGCTCTCCGACATCCGACTGCGCCGACTCGAACCGGAACGTCTCGAGATCCGTTCAGACCTCAATGTCCTCGAAGGAAACGTCTTGGAGGTCGGTCGAATACTCGGCACGGTGTCGACGCCAGTCGAAGACTCGACAGGTATTCCTCGTTCGTTCGCCATCCTTGCGGGGATTTTGATGGGGCTGATGCTCGGTGGTCTGGCCGCTGTACTCACCGATCGTTTCGATCGTCGGGTCTCGTCGGCCGCGGAAACCGAGATCGACCTCAGCGTGCCAGTTCTGGGTGACATCCCACGAATCACCGACGACAGCCCAGCTCTCGTCACCGCTGTTGGATCGACCACTCCGGGTGCCGAGGCGTTCCGCCGATTGGCCGCAGCTGCGGTCGCTCCGAGGAACGGGTACGTCGTCGACTCGATCACCGTGACTGGTGCCAACGACAACGAAGGCCGCACCACGGTTGCCGTCAACTTGGGTCTGGCCATTGCTCAGGGCGGTCGTCGAGTTCTCCTCGTCGGTGCCGACCGTCGAAACGATGCACTCGACCGACTCTTCGGTTTGGTTGGTCACCTCGGCCTGAATGACTTCTTGCGAAGCGGCGGAGACATGGAGGCAGCCCGCAAAGCGATCGATCATTGCGAAGAGCGCCTTGGCCTGCACATTCTCCCAACCGGAACTGGCGCAGCCGCGCCGCTGACCAACACGGGCCTGGCGGCGCTTCTCGCCGTCGCCAGCGAGCGCAACATGATAGTGGTGTTCGACAGCCCACCGGCCCTGACCCATGCAGACGGTTTGCAGCTCGCGTCGGTCGCCGATGCCGTGTACATCATCGCGGCGGTCGGTCGAACTCGTCGAAGTGAACTTGCCGAACTGCGAGTGCAGCTTCTCAACGTGCAGGCCGACGTCGCCGGCGCGGTCCTGAATCGAAACAGTCGCCTGAGTCTTCTGCCCAGCGGCGCGGGTGACATCGGTACCGTTCGAGTTCCGACCGGCGTCCCGGGAAACATCAAGGGATCGGGAAAACCGTTCGAGAAGTCAGCGCCATTCGAGTCGCTGCACCGAATGGGAGCGCAAGGGACGCCTTCACCTCCCCAGGCAAGTCCTCGCGCGCCAGAAGAACCCGCTGAGGCCGAGGTCGTCGGCGAGGACGATCCAGCCGGGGATCGAGCCTGACGTGAACACAACGCCGTTTCCCCTCGACGCGGAAAAACCTCTCACGATCGGACTCGTCGGATCGTCGGGCGGACATCTCGCGCATCTGCTGATTCTCAAGCCGTGGTGGGAGCACCACGATCGATTCTGGGTCACGTTCGACATGCCGGACAGCCATGATCTCCTCGAGTCCGAACGGTGTGACTGGGCGCACTACCCGACGACGCGAAACATTCCGAACCTGGTAAAGAACTTCGGCTTGGCGTGGAAGGTCCTTCGTCGAGAACGGCCCGATGTCATCATCTCGACCGGTGCAGCAGTGGCCTTCCCGTTTTTCTTGCTTGGTCGACTCATGGGTGCCAAAACCGTTTTCATCGAGGTCTACGATCGGATCGATCACGCCTCGCTCACCGCTCGACTGTGCGCGCCCTTGTCGAGCAGCTTTCTCGTCCAGTGGGAAGACCAGCTGGTCTTTCACCCACGGGCCGAACTCATTGGCAGGTTGATGTGACTCAAATATCCGATACACCCATCGAAGCCGATACCGGCATCGACCGACTTTTCGTCACGGTTGGCACCGACTATCACCGGTTCGATCGGTTGGTCTGGTGGCTCGACGAGTGGTTGTCCGCGGGCCCGAACGTGAGCCATGTCGTGCTGCAACGTGGGACGTCGTCCACATCAGAGCGGACCGAGAGCATCGACTATCTGCAGCGCGCACAACTCGTCAGAGAGTTTCAGCTGGCGTCGGTCGTCGTTTGCCACGGTGGGCCAGCAACGATCCTCGAGTGCCGATCGAACGGGTTGGTGCCGATTGTCGTCCCGCGCGAAGAACGCTACGACGAGCACGTGAATGACCACCAGGTCGACTTCTGTGAACGTCTGAATGCCCACGGAGACATTCAGATGGCTCGCACGAAGGACGAGTTCTTCCGTTTGCTCGACCTGGCGGTCGAGCGTAATTCACCGATCGTCGCCGTCGACGACGGCCACTCGGTGCAATCGATGGCCAACTTCGAAGACCGCATGATCGACTTGCTCGGCTCGCGAGCCCAGGTGCGATCCGAGCCGCTCGCCAATGTCCGACCGATTCGTCACGGCGTCGGAAAGATCCCCGTGCTCTTCATTGGATCGGTGCCACGTTCGGGGAGCACGATCATGTCTGATCTGCTCAACGAGAACCCCCACATGGTCAACATTGGTGAGCTCGTGCACCTATGGGAGCGAGGAGTCATCGAGAACAACCTGTGTGGTTGCGGCGACAGCTTCTCCGACTGCGTGTTCTGGGGCAAGGTCGGCGAGATTGCATTCGGAGGATGGGAGCACCTGTCGGGTGAGCGCATGCGAACGTTGCAGTTGCGGGCGGATCGAACCCGCCACATTCCCGCACTGCTCGTTCCCAAGTTCTCCCGACTGTTCGCCAGAAGCACAGCGCAATATGGAGCTGTCGTGTGCCGCATTCTGCGAGCGATTCTCGAGGTCTCTGGCAAACCGGTCATCGTCGACACGTCGAAACATGTTTCGACCGCCCTTCTTCTCCGTCGGCTGCCCGACGTCGATCTTCGGATCCTGCACTTGGTGCGAGACCCGCGTGGGGTCGCACACTCGTGGTCGAAGGTCGTCGATCGCCCAGAGGTCCAGGGCGAGGTTCGCGAGATGGACACGTTGCATCCTGGGCGTCTCGGACTGCGTTGGCTCTGGTTCAATTGGGCCTTTTCGAACATGGACCGCTTGGGCGTGTCGACCGCCACGATTCGCTATGAGGACTTTGTCGACGAACCCGCAGCGACGTTGGATCAGATTTTTTCGTTCGCCGGTGTTGAACAGCTCGGCAAGCAGATATTTGCCGATGGCGAAGAGATCATCCTCGGCGAAGGCCATTCGGTGTCGGGCAACCCCCGTCGGCTCGACCGTCGACCGGTGCAGTTGCATGCGGACGAATCGTGGCGCACTGACTTCGACCCGAAGATGCGCCGTCTGGTCGGACGGGTCGCGAGGCCGATGCTCGATCGTTATCGATACACCAAGGAAGAGCGATGACACCCGCTGTCGCGACGATCGTCGCCACACGCGATCGTCCAGAACTTCTCCGTGAGACACTGGCCGCCATCGCAGCGCAGGATTACCCCGGCGTCATCTCGACAATCGTCGTCTTCGATCAGACCGAACCCGACATGTCTCTCGAAGTGCACGGGACCAATCGACCCGTCCAGGTTGTCCCGAACTCGCGAATGCAAGGGCTCCAGGGAGCGCGCAACACCGCCATGTTGGCGACACGAAGTGATCTTGTGGCGTTCTGCGACGATGATGATGTATGGGCGCCGAGCAAGATTCGCCGGCAGGTCGACGTCTTGGAGTCCAACCCCGACGTCCATTTCGTCGGATGTGGCGTGCTGGTCGAGTACGAAGGCGAGTTTGTCGAGCGGGTCCGAGACGATTGTCGAGTGACTTTTCGCGACCTCCTTCGAAGCCGCGTATTCGAAGCGCATCCGTCGACATTCCTGATGCGTCGAGCCGAACTCGTCGAACCGATGGGCCTGATCGACGAGGACGTTCCAGGTGGGTATGGCGAGGATTATGAGTGGTTGCTGCGAGCAACTCGACTCACGGACATTTTGCTTGTTCCTGCTGCGCTCGTGACCGTTCGATGGCACACCGCGTCGTTCTACGCCGAGCGCTGGCAGATGCGTATCGATGGTCTGCAGTACATTCTCGATCGATACCCCGAATTCGAAACCGAACCCGTTGGGCTGGCTCGAATCAAGGGTCAGATGGCCTTCGCGAAAGCTTCGCTGGGTGATCGCAAAGCAGCGATGAACCTCGCAAAAGAGACCCTCAAGCTGAATCCGAAGGAAGGTCGAGCTGCGCTCGCCCTAGCGGTCGCTGCGGGCGTTCCATCTGCCACGGTTGTTTCGCAGTTGCAGAAGAGAGGCACTTCGATCTGATGGCCGTTCTCGCGCCATCGACCAGGACGACCGCGGCTCACCCGCGTCGCAGGTTCGAGCTCACCGGCATTCTCCACCCCGGCCTTCCGTTCTACGCCGTGGCGCTGCTGCCGGTGTTCTGGGCACTGGGTCTTGGATATTTCACGTTCGCCATCGCAGCCGTTCCGATGGGGCTGGGCCTGTTGTTGATGACCCCGATACGTGTGCCTCGCGGTCTCGGGCTCTGGTTGTTGTTCGTCGGATGGATGTTGGTCTCAGCCCTCATGCTCGAGCCGACCGTCAACCGATATCTGTCCTTCCTTGTTCGAGCATCGGTCTACATCGCGGCAACCATCATCTTCTTGTACGTGTACAACGTTCCCCAGAAGTATTTGCCTACCGGGCGAATCTTGAAGGTCCTCGGAGCAATTTTTGTCTTCACTGCCATTGTTGGCGGCTATCTGGGGCTTCTGTTGGGCGAAGTTCGATTCAACACCCCGGTCTCGCAGATTTTGCCACGATCGATGTTGCAGAACTCATTTGTCAACAGTGTTGTGCGACCACCGTTCGCACAACAACAGGACTTTCTCGGCTTTCCGATCAACCGTCCAGCGATGCCGTTCTCCTTCACGAACGACTGGGCGGCAACGCTCGCGCCTGCAACGTTCGCTGCGATCGCTGCGGCGGGACGCAGTCAACGTTTCCGCCGGTTGATGCCCGTTCTTGCTCTCCTCGCCCTGGTGCCGATGGCGGTGTCGGCGAATCGAGGACTCTGGATCACGCTGATCGTCGCGGTCTTTTATGTCGCGGCCCGACGGGCGTCATCGGGGCAGCTCGTTCTGGCGATTCGTCTCGTGATCGTGTTGGTGTTCGCCGGTGCGCTGATCTTGGTCTCGCCACTCGGCGAGATCGTCGGGGGCCGGGCGACGAGCAGCCACTCGATCGATGCCCGCGGTGACATCTATACCGAGGTCCTCGAACGGGTTCCCGATTCGCCGATCCTCGGCTTCGGCGCCCCACTCGCGAATCCCAATCCGAATCGTCCTGCGATCGGGACACACGGAATGTTGTGGACCTCACTGTTCAGTCAGGGGATTCCCGGTGCGATCTTCTACGTCGGGTTCTGGCTTGGCATGACTGTGCGGACGGGGCGCAACGTTCGCAACCAGGAACATCTGCTCTTGCATCTCGCCGTGGCCTCATCACTTCCCACGCTGCTTTTCTACGACCACATTCCCGCCGCGTTGCCGATCATGATGATTTGTGCAGCGGTCATTCTTCGAGATGGCCGAGCGCGCGATGCGCGTCGCATCGCAGCCGTGACGCAACACACCACGCGCTGATGCCCACCTTCGACGACGCCTGGTGGGTGCGGGTTCTCGCAGGCCCGCAAGGCGAGCTTCACGCCGCGAACTCCGATGAGCGATACATCGTGCTGCCACGGCCGAGCGACCCACGGGTCGTGGTGGACCGTTCGAGCCCGCCTGCGGTTCGCGATGCCCTTGAACGTTTCGTTGCATCCCGTACCGAGAACTCGACGGTACGGACGTTGGCCGGGCGAGGGTCATCGCTGTTGACCAAAACCAGGGGCTCGTGGTCGGTCGCTCCAGCGCCGTCGTGCAAGACGCTGCGAGCGCACTTGAGCGACGTGCTCGGCCAAGAAGTGCGGTTGTCGGTGGCGGTCGGTCCACCGCGGCCCAATCGCAAGCCCGTCATTCGTTGTTACAGCGACACTGGACTGCTCGCCGTGGCAAAACTCGGCCCGGATCCGCACACCACCACTTTGGTGTCCAATGAGAGTCGCTGGCTTCGAACACTCGCGGAGGAACCGCTCGGCGGGGTGCACACACCGACACTTCTGCACGAGGGGAACTTCGGTGAGTCGGCCTTGCTCGTCATGGCCGCGATGGATCTCGAAACGGACCTCGGCGTGAACTTCTCCGATGTGCCGCTCTCGGTCGTCGCGGAGTTCTCCGATCGTCATCGAGTCGCTGGCGGACTACGCGAATCAACGTGGTGGCTCGAACTGTCCGGCCGACTCGATCGCCCCGAGTTGGCCCCGGTGCTCGCGCAAATCCGACGTGTCCAAAACGACCCGCACTTTGATTCGCTTGCAACCTCTGCGTGGCACGGCGATTGGTCACCCTGGAACATGGGCCGAGCTCCAGGGGGTCAACTCTTTGTTTGGGACTGGGAGCGGACCACGCTCGGAGTTCCCGTGGGATTCGATCCGCTACATCTTCACTTTCAGTACGGTTCGGGACTCGATGCAGCCGACGACGACCTCCGTGCTCTCCACGTGCCAGACGACCATTGGAATCTGGTGAAGCGGCTGTATCTCTTCGAAGTGTGCGCCCGTCATGCCGACGCCGACATCCTCGAGGGAGAGCTCCACTCGCACGCACTCGATGCCCTGAGCGAACTCGAGTCGTCAGGACGAACTCGATGATCGGCCGGAAAGCACTCGGAAGAACCACTGCGCTGCCACAGCCCGTTCGAGACGTGTATGTGTGGGTCAACCGGAACATCGGACGAATCGATCCATCCCCCCGGGTTCTGCCGAACTTCTTCGTCGTCGGCACGCAGCGTGGCGGGACGACATCTCTCTTCATCTATCTGTTGACACATGAGCTCGTGCACGGCCCGCGCCGGGCCAAGGGTGTGCATTACTTCGACACGAACTACGACAAGTCGGTCCGCTGGTATCGGTCGAACTTTCCCCGAGCATCTGCCATCGAGAAACAACGGTCAGCCACCGGGGTTCCTCCTGCGATCGGAGAAGGCGCTCCCTACTATCTCTTCAGTCCTCGAATCCCCGAGCGAATTCACGATGTTTCACCGAATGCTCGAATCATCGCGGTGCTTCGCGAACCGCTCGACCGGGCGATTTCGCACCACAATCACGAGGTGAAGCGCGGCTTCGAGACACTCTCGATGTATGAAGCCTTCGAGGCGGAGCCCGATCGGCTCGCAGGCGAAGTCGAACGCATGCTCGACGATCCGAGTTACGTGTCGAGGGCGCACATTCATCACGCGTATCTGGCCCGCGGCCAATATGGCGAACAGCTCGAGCGGTACTTCGATCTCTTCGGCCGAGACCAGGTATTAGTGCTCGATTCAGCGAAGCTGAAGTCCGAACCAGAAGCGACGGTGCGTCTGGCCACCGACTTTTTAGGCTTGCCGCCCATGTCGGGTGTGGAGTATCCCCTCTACAACCAAAGAGACCACGATCCCGTCAGCTCCAATGTTCGAGAACAGTTCGGTGCAGTGTTCAACGAGTCGAACACCCGGCTTCGTGAGCTTCTGGAGCCCGGCACGCTCAGCTGGTTGTGATCCAGGCGGCAACACGAAGGTCCGGCGTCAGCGCTCGACGCGCAATCGTGCGGGTGACGATGACGACGGATGTGGCCACCGCCCCGAGGACCAAGAACATGACCGCGAGCTGAAGCACGATCGCATCGATTGGTTCCACCCCAGCGAGGAGTAATCCGGTCATCGCCCCAGGGAGTGCGATCAATCCGACAACTTTTGTCCGCTCGATCTGGGGGACCAACGCCGAACGAATCACCGTCTGCTCGAAGTGCAGGGTCGCTTGATCAGCGTTGAACCCAAGGGCGAGGAGGGCTTCGAACTGACCGGTGTTTTCACGGAGCGTTTCGAGCATGCGATTGGCGCCGAGTACCACCGAGGGCATGGTGTTGCCGATCGTGATTCCCGCTATGACCACCAGTTGAACAGCTGCGAAGTCGAGAATCTGGAACCCGAAGACAACCAGGAGCACGACGGCTGTCGTGGCGACGAGGGCGATTACCGCTGTGGGTAAGAGATCGGGGACATCGTGCGCACGACGAACGATCACTGCTGTCGAGACGGCCACCATGCCGATGACCCAGAGCCAGGCCCAGAGCATCGCCAGACTCGATTCGAAGATCGCCGTGAAGACGATTCCGACCACCACGAGTTGTAGAGCCGCCCGAGCCGACGCCCAGAGGACATCACGCTCGAGACCAAGTCGACGCCAGAGACTGAGTGCGACAACAACGGCGACGAGAGCAAATGACGCAACGGCATCCCAGATCCCAATGGTCTCTGTCACGAACTGAGCCTATGTCGCTTCCTGCGTCCGTCATGAGCCTTGTGGGGATGTCGACCGGAAGTGTCGACGTGTGATTGTCAGCCTGCTTCGGAGTGGGTGACGGGCACTTCGCCCATCCATTCGCGGAGCGTGTTCTTGAGTTTCGTCTGCTGGATGAACAGATCGTGCTCGGGTTCGGCCTTCCCGGCAGCTTGTGGTGCTTTGAAGTAGAAGCTCAGCCATTCCTGGACACCAGCCTCACCGGCGCGTGCCGCGAGATCCATGAACAGTGCGAGGTCAAGGACGATAGGTGCAGCCAGGATCGAGTCGCGAGCGAGAAGGTTGATCTTGATCTGCATTGGATACCCAAGCCAACCAAAGATGTCGATGTTGTCCCAGCCTTCTTTTTCGTCGCCGCGAGGTGGGTAGTAGTCGATCCGTACCTTGTGATGGATCTTGCCGTACAGCGACGGGTAGGTCTCGGGTTGAAGAATGGTGTCGAGCACGCCCAACTTCGAGTGTTCTTTTGTCTGGAAGTTCTCGGGTGCGTCGAGCACCTCGCCATCACGGTTGCCCAAGATGTTGGTCGAATACCAACCGTTGATTCCGAGCATTCGGCTCTTCAGCCCTGGAGCGATGAGCGTCTTGATGAGCGTTTGCCCGGTCTTGAAGTCCTTCCCACAGATCGGGACACCCTCGCGTTCGGAGAGTTCAACGATGCACGGGAGGTCCGTCGTGAGGTTTGGGGCGCCGTTGGCGAACGGCACACCACTCATCAGCGCGGCGTAGGCGTAGATCTGGCTTGGAGAGATGTTCTCGTCGTTCGTTTTGAGTCCGGCTTCGAATGAATCGATCGACGCGTGGACATCGGACGGCTGCTGAAAGGCTTCGGTCGAGCCACACCACACCATGACGAGTCGGTCGCAGCCGTTTTCTTCACGAAATCGTTCGATGTCGGTCATGAGCGCTTCAGCTTGTTCCCACATGTTGGTCTCGGACTTGACCCGAACTCCTTCGATGCGGCTGACCCACCTCTGGTTGAACACCGCGTCCATTGCGACAACACCCTCGAGCTCGCCCGAGATAGACGCGAGGTCGGAGTCCTTCATCACTCCTGCGTGACGTGCTGCTTCGAGCGCATTTGGCGACAGGGGATCCCAGCCGCCAAAGACGAGGTCGTCGAGTTTGGCAAGTGGCACGAACTCTTTGATGCGCGGGTTACGTTCGTCCTCTCGACGACCGAGACGAATGTGTGCCATCTGAGAGACCGAGCCGATCGGGTCTGTTCCGGTCTGACGAGAATGGAGCACGCCGGCGATCACGGTGGAGGCAACGGCGCCGATGCCCGGCATCAACAGTCCGAGTTTGCCGCTGGCAGGAGAAATCGTTCGAGCAGTAGTCATATCAAGAAACTATGGCACTGCAACAGTGTAGTAAAGGAGACTGAAGGTACTCTTCAGCAATGGATCGAAGTGTGAAAGTGACCGGCCCGTGAAGTCACACGCGAAGACAGCAGCGCCGAGCCCGGCCCAACTGTCGTACCTCGTCGCCGCCGTCGAACATGGAAGCTGGACCGAGGCCGCCGCTGTCGGGGGCATCAGCACGTCAGCGTTCGTGCAGGGAATCGGCGAGCTCGAGAAACGACTCGGTGTCGTGCTGTTCGACAAGGAGGGTCGTCGACGCGTGCCCACCGCCGACGGCATCGTTGCCGCAGAACATGCGCGGCGAGTTCTCGGTGCACTCGGTTCGCTCGATCGCTGGGCCGAGCAGACCCGTGGAGGGGAGCTCGGACAGATTCGTGCGGGAATGATCGACACCGCTGCAGTACATCACTTCGGCGAGGCGCTCGTGCGGTTTCGAACCACCCACCCCGAGCTCGCGGTTCGGCTGACGGTTCGACCGAGCGCCCAACTCTTCGATTTGCTCGAAGCGGGGGAGCTCGATGTGGTGATCGCCGTGGCACCGAGCGACGTTGCGGGTTTGGTGACGCGGCCGCTGGTCGCCGAGCCGCTGTACGTGTACGCGCCGCCCACGACCTCGGTTGGTGAACCAGCAACGTGGGGGCCGTGGGTCGGATTTCCTGCCGACTCACGTACTCGAGCGCTCGTCGCGAATGCGTTGCAGCTGCGTGGCGTGGACTTCACCGTTGTCGGGGAGAGCTCGCAACCGGCCGTGCTTCGCGAAATGGTGAGACTTGGCATGGGGTGGACCGTCTTGGCGTCGGTTGACGCCGAGCGAGAACCACACGCTCTGCGCAGGGCCGTCGCCGACGCCGTTGCCGTACGTGTGCTCACGCTCGCGCACCGGTCCGGCCGCCGCCCTTCGGTGGCACTCGAGCGATTTATTGCCATGCTTGTCAGCCAAGCCAGTATCGATCCGGAGACTTGGTGACAACCACACAGATTGTTTTCATCCTGATCGTCGGCGCGATCGCTGCGATCATCAAGAGTATTGCCGGAATGGGTTACCCACTCATCTTGTTGCCGGTCCTCGCGCTCTTCCTCGATGTGGCGGACGCCGTCGTCATCGTCGCTCCGTCAAACCTGTTCTTGAACCTGACGATCGTTCGAGTCGAGCGAGCAGAGTGGGCCAATTCGAGCACCCTTCCTCGATTCCTCACCGGAGCGGTCGCTGGTGCGATTGTGGGGGCACTTCTCCTGCCCGTCCTCCCGAACAATCTGCTCCGATCCGCTCTCGTCATCGTCATCGTCGTGTTTCTCGTCAACCAGTTCCATTCGAGGGCTTTGGTTCTCTCCGAAGAAAAGGGCAGACGATTCGCTCTTGGTGCGGGTGCAGTCGCCGGGGTCTTCCACGGAGCAGCGGGCCTCTCGGGACCTATTGTCACCCCGTGGTTTCTGAGCCTCGAGCTCACTCGCAAGGCGTATCTTCTCTCGGTGTCCGCAGCCTTCATGTTGGCCGGAGCCGCGCAGATTTCCGTTTTTGCCGTGCGGGGCCTGTTCACGATGGAGCTGTTCTTGCTCAGTGTCTCGTTGATCCCCTTGTCCCAGCTGGTTTTCCCGATCGGTGCTCGTATCGGCGACCGGGTTTCGGTCGAGGTATTCCGACGCATGGTCATGGTGTTGCTGGCGATTTCTGCGGCATCACTCGTGGTCCGCATGATCTGAGAAGGCGTTCGGCGTCGGGCAAACGTCAGGGAAGGAGCAATAGCTTGCCGGTCGTCGCTCGCGCCTCGAGGTCTCGGTGGGCCTGGGCGGCATCGTCGAGCGCGTAGGTCGCACCGATGCGTACATCGAGGGAGCCATCGGCGATGCGGGCGAAGACATCGGCCGATCGATCGACGAGCGCCTCGCGGGTCGCGATGTAGTCGAAGAGGGTTGGCCTCGTGAGATACAACGACCCACCGCTCATCAGATCGAGGGGCGCCACAGGAGGTACAGGACCCGATGCATTTCCAAATGTCGCCATCAGGCCACGAGGACGAAGGAGTCCGAGACTCGCTTCGAACACCGACGCCCCAACACCGTCGTACACGACATCGATCGGTCGCTCGTTTCCAGAGATCGATCGGACGGCGTCCGCGAAGTCGACGCCTCGATAGTTGATGACATGATCGGCGCCGGCCGATGCCGCCAGCTCGGCTTTCGCCGCCGTGCCGACGGTAGTGAACACCTGAGCGCCAACCGCTTTCGCGAGCTGGATCAGCAAACGTCCGGTCCCGCCGGCTCCCGCATGGATGAGGCAGGTGTCGCCGCTTCGCAACGGATAGGTGTCAAACGCAAGATAGTGAGCCGTCAGTGCTTGCACCATTGACGCAGCAGCAGCTTCGAGTGAGACGCCGTCGGGAACGTTGACGGTGCGGACGGCGGGAGCTCGACGGAACTCTGCATAACTTCCGCCACCGGCACCGACCGCCACGCGTTCGCCAACAGAGATCGTGGTGACACCTTCGCCCACAGCCGAGACGATCCCTGCGGCTTCAAGCCCGGGGCTGAACGGGAGCTCGATGGGATACAGGCCACTGCGTTGGTACGTATCGATGAAGTTCACCCCCGCGGCTTTCACCTCGATGATGATCTCGCCCGGTTCGGGTTCTGGGATGGGGAGGTCGGCCAGCTCGAGGGTGTCGGGCCCGCCAGTTTCGGTGATCTGAATCGCACGCATACGGAGAGTCTTGCATTATGTACGATCTTGCGCAGAGCCCACGGGTAAAGTACGACGGTGATCGAGAAGGTTCTAGTTGCAAACCGTGGCGAAATCGCGATTCGTGCCTTTCGCGCAGCCACACAACTCGGTATTGCGACGGTGGCGATTCACCCCTGGGAAGACCGCTCCGCGCTCCACCGGATCAAGGCTGATGAGGCCTACGAGATCGGTGAGCGTGGCCATCCGGTCAGGGCATATCTCGACCACGATCTGATCGTCGAAACAGCGCTCAGCGCTGGGGCCGACGCAATCTACCCGGGATATGGCTTCTTGTCGGAGAGCCCCGATCTCGCCGAAGCCTGCGAAGTCGCCGGCCTCACGTTCGTCGGCCCTTCATCACGTGTCCTCGAGCTGACCGGGAACAAGATGCGAGCCCGGGGAGCGGCCCTCGACGCGGGCCTACCCGTTCTTCAGCAGTCGCCGCCCATCGAAGAACCGTCCGATGCAGTTCAGTTCGCCGCCGAGATCGGCTTCCCACTGTTCGTGAAGGCGGCGGCTGGCGGAGGGGGGCGAGGACTTCGACGAATAGACGATCCGGCCGACCTCGTCGACGCAGTCGACGCAGCGAGACGCGAGGCCGAGAGCGCCTTTGGTGATGCGACGGTCTTCCTCGAGGAGGCGCTCTCGGATGTTCGCCACATCGAAGCGCAGATCCTCGCAGATGAACAAGGTGGTGTCATTCACCTGTACGAACGAGACTGCTCCGTTCAGCGTCGGTTCCAAAAGGTCGTCGAGCTCGCACCCGCGCCGCACCTCGACCCGCGAATTCGTGAGGAGCTACTGGACGATGCAGTCCGATTCTCCAAATCGATCAACTACACGAATGCTGGCACCGTCGAGTTTCTCGTCGACAAATCGGGTCGGCACGTCTTCATCGAGATGAATCCTCGAATACAGGTCGAGCACACGGTCACCGAGGAGATCACCGACGTCGACCTGGTCGAATCGCAGTTGCGTATCGCGTCGGGTGAAACGCTCGACGACTTGGGATTGACCCAAGAATCGATCGTGGTTCGCGGCTACGCAATGCAGTGTCGAGTGACTGCCGAAGATCCGGCGAATGACTTTCGACCCGACACCGGCCGCATCGTGGCCTACCGCCCGGCAACCGGACCAGGCGTCCGCCTCGACGGCTGCGTCTATCAGGGAGTGGAGATCACGCCGTACTTCGACTCATTGATCGAAAAGATCACCTGTCGAGGACGCGATTTCGACACGGTCATCCGACGCCTCCAACGAACTCTCGCCGAATATCGCGTCCGCGGCGTGGCGACGAACCAACCGTTTCTGCGTGCGATCCTCGAAGATGAAGAGTTCATCCGGGGTGCGGTGACCACCAACTTCATCGATCAGCGCCCAGAACTGACCGCAGCGTCGGTCGGCGCAAACCGAGCAACACGCCTCCTTCGGTATCTCGCTGACATCACGGTCAATCAACCGAATGGTCCAGCCCCGACCCGTGTCGACCCCTCGTCGAAGCTCGCACCTCGGCCCCTTGACGAGCCCGTTGCAGGTTCGCGCCAACGGCTTGGCGAACTCGGACCGGCCAAGTTTGCCGCTGAGCTTCGAAACTCGACTGCGATCGCCGTCACCGACACGACACTGCGAGATGCCCATCAGTCGATACTCGCGACGCGGGTTCGCACGATCGACCTGGTCGCTGGTGCTCGTCAGATGGCACACACGATGCCCGAATTGTTCAGCCTCGAATGTTGGGGTGGGGCTACGTTCGACGTCGCACTGCGGTTCCTGCACGAAGACCCGTGGGAGCGCCTCGAACGATTGCGTGAAGCGGCGCCGAACATCTGCACCCAGATGTTGCTCCGGGGTCGCAATACGGTTGGCTACTCGCCGTACCCCGACACGGTGGCGAAGAGTTTTGTCGACGAAGCAGCGTCGAGCGGGATGGACATCTTCCGAGTATTCGATGCCTTCAACGACATCGACCAAATGCGTCCTGCGATCGACGCGGTGCTCGAGGCCGGCGCGGTCGCTGAAGGAACGATTTGTTACTCGGGAAATCTGTCGGACCCCGCCGAAGATCTCTACACACTCGACTATTACCTGGGTGTTGCCGAAGACCTCGTCGATGCAGGTGTGCACATCTTGTGCATCAAGGACATGGCTGGTCTCTTGCGGGCGTCCGCCGCTCGGACATTGGTCAGCGCGCTTCGTGACCGTTTCGATCAGCCGGTTCACCTCCATACCCACGACACGTCCGGTGGACAAGTGGCCACCTACGTCGCCGCGATCGAAGCCGGTGTCGACGCAATCGACGCGGCAGCGCCGCCGCTGTCGGGTATGACCTCACAACCATCGATCGCGGCGGTTGTATCGATGACGGACCACACGGAACGAGCATCGGGTCTCTCGCTCGATGCGATCGGCGACCTCGAGCCCTACTGGGAAGCGGTGCGTCGGGTGTATGCACCCTTCGAGGCGGGCCTGCAATCACCGACCGGCACGGTGTATCGACACGAAATCCCGGGTGGCCAGTTGTCGAACCTTCGCTCGCAGGCAACAGCGCTCGGGTTGGGTCATCGGTTTGAAGAGGTCGAAAATCTCTATGCGGCGTGCAACCAACTGCTCGGCCGTCCAATCAAGGTGACGCCGTCGTCGAAGGTCGTTGGAGACCTTGCATTGCACCTCGTGGCATCAGGCGTCACTCCACAACAATTGCTCGACGAACCAGCTTCGGTCGATCTTCCCGACTCGGTCGTGGGGTTTCTCCACGGGGAGCTCGGAACACCCCCGGGTGGATTTCCGGAACCATTCCGGTCCCGGGCAGTCGAGGGTCGGTCGTGGCAGCCCCATGAGGAGCAGCTCTCCGAGGTCGACTCCGCAGGTCTCGCTGGCCCCGAACGTCGAGCAACACTCAATCGATTGTTGTTTCCTGGTCCATCGGTGTCGCAGGCCGAACAACGCGAACGATATGGCGATTTGTCGGTCCTTCCGTCACCGCTGTTCTGGTATGGCCTCGACACCCATGAGGATGATGCATCCGTCGGACTGGGGAAGGGAGTGCGTCTCCTTCTCGGTCTGCGTTCGATCGGCGATGCCAATGAGGACGGCATGCGCCGTGTGAGCTTCGTGGTGAACGGCCAGGGTCGAGACATCGACACGAGGGATCTGGCGATCGCGTCCGATCGCCCGCAAGCCGAGCGTGTCGACCCGGCAAGACCCGGACAGGTGGGCGCCCCATTCCGCGGAGTGGTGACCGTCTCTGCCGCGATTGGAGACGAAGTGCACGCAGGCGACGCAGTTGCGGCAATCGAAGCAATGAAGATGGAATCGTCGATCTCGGCGACCCTCGATGGCACGATCGAACGGATTGCAGTGACTGCGGGAACGGCCCTCGAGCCAGGTGACCTCATTCTCGAAATTCGGCCTTCAGGCGTCTCGGCGAGTCCCGAGACCGACATCGGCGCCTGAATCAGCGACCGTGGTGAGATCGATCAGCTTGTGCATGCCACGACGGATGCGTGACTTGACTGTTCCGAGGGGTAGACCGAGTTCTCGTGCCACCTCATCGTTGGTTCGTTCACCGAGATAGGTCGCCTCGACGACGATCCGTTGCGCGTCGGGCAAAGGCGCCAGTACTGCGTGCACCATGCCTCGCAGCGCCGCAGACTCGAGCGCATCCTCGGGGCTTTCGATCGTCGCCATGATGTGATGTCCGAACGTTTCGTTGCGGCGCTGTCGCGTCTCGACTCGCAACACGTCGATTGCGGCACGACGGGTCAGGAACGCCAGCCAGGTCTCGAGGCTGCCCTTTCGAGCATCAAATCCCGCACCATCGTCCCAGAGCCGAATCAGTACTCGTTGCACGGCATCGTCGGCGAGGTCGTCACGTTTGACCACTGCCTTGGCCACGGCATGCAGACGTCTGTGCAGCCGTGTCAGGGCAGCCTGGTCCGTCGGCAATCCGACTCGCGTTGCGGTGTCGGCGGGCTGTAGAGCGGAGTGGACAACAGCAGTCATGCCCCCGGTTCGACGCCGAGGACGTGACGGATTGGTTGCTCGGAGAGATTTCTCCTGGCGACCTCGTTTGCGGTGTTCAGTCGCGACTCATAAGGAGACGCAGGACGTACCAGAACATCGTCATGAGCGAGGTGAACAGCGCAATCGACGCCGCGACATGTGAACCGATCGGATACCGGCGCACCACGTTTTGGGTCTGGAAAAGAATCGCTGCGCCGGAGAGTCCGATCATCGCCACCGAGAACCAGGTTCCGAGAGCAAATCCGAACAGGACGCCACCGAGGATCGCCAGGAGCGCAATACCGAAACCCCACATGACGATCGGGCGAAGGAAAGAAAGATCTTTTCGGGTGAACAAGCCAATAGCGGTCAACATGGCGAAACCGACACCGGTGATGAGGGCGGCCTGGGCAACCGTGGCGCCGCCGTTGCTCTGGTCGAACACATACGACAAGAACGGAGCGAAGATCAGCGCTTGAGCGAAGGCAGACCCGAAAAGACCGATGTATTGGCGAGGCGGGTTGTCGAGATCGGCAGCGGCGTTTGCCGAGAACCACTGGATGACCATGACGCCGCCGAGCATGAGGAGCCAGCGTGCACCGCCGCCGCCCACACCGAAGAAGAAGTCGCGCAACGAATCGGCGATTCCCGTGGCGAACAGAATCACTTCGAACGCGACGAATGCCGCAACCGCGCCTGCGATGTGCTGATAGACGAGGCCGACAAAGGCGGCTCGATCGGTCTCGGATGCCTGTGCGGCTGGAATGTGGGGAAGTGTTTCGTAAGAACTCACGAAGGTCCTTTCAGTGCCTGGTGTCCGATTCTACTGAACACCGACGATGTTTACTGGTTTGGATAACACCGTCATCATCAGATTTCATCCAGACTTGTCAGGTGAACGAAAAATCGCTGTGGCCGAGCAAACGTGGCGCGGGTACCACCGCGCCGATTCGGGTCGTGCTGACTCGCGATGTCGACGAGAGCGAACACATCATCGAAGCTGTCGTTCGGACGGTCGATTCCTTCGTGGCAGTGCACGGGGACCCCGATCGTCAGGTCATTCCGCGTTCTTCGATGAAACCCATCCAGCTCATTCCGTTGATTCGTACGGGTGCCGCAGACGCGTTCGACGTGACCCCCACCGAGCTGGCACTGGCGTCGGCCAGCCACAGCGCAGAAGTGGCCCACGTCGAAGCACTCGAATCGTGGTTGGACCGAATTGGATTGGATGCGTCGTACCTCGAGTGTGGGAGTGCTCGACCGTTCTCGTCGGTCGAAGCCGACCGGCGCCTCGCTGCGGGTGAGACTTTTCAGCCGATTCACAACTGCTGTTCGGGAAAACATGTCGGCTTGCTCACGATCGCACGACACCTCGACATCGATCCCTCGGGATACATCGAGCGCAGCCACCCCATTCAGCAGTTGGTCATCGAATCGATCGAGACCTTCGCCGGTGTGTCATTGGCGGGCGAATCGAATGGCATCGATGGATGCGGGATCCCCACTTTTTCGTTGACGCTCGACGCTCTGGCCATGTCGATGGCGCGCCTTGCCGACCCTGCACTCCTCGAGTCGAGTTTTGCCTCCGCAGCACGTCGTTTCGTCGATGCGCTGGCAGCACATCCGTTCTGGATGTCTGGGAGCGATCGACGAGAGATGCAGTTGAGTGAGGTCGCAAGTGAGCGGCTGGTGACCAAAACCGGGGCCGAAGGTGTGTTCATGGCAGCCCTTCCCGATCGGGGGGTGGGCATTGCCCTCAAGACACTCGACGGCGCTACGAGAGCCGCCAACGTAGCGATCGCCGCCGTGCTCGAGTCTCTCGAAGTCATCCCTCCGGGACATACCGTCGCCCCTCTCACCAACGAGGCGGGTACGGTCGTGGGAACCATGCAGGCACACCTCTCATGACCGACACGAATCGAAGTCGCCAACGCGCTGACCGCAGCGATGAGGTCACGGTGTTCTCGTCGGATTCGGCGAACACCAACGTTTTGACCTCGGCCCGAGAAGCGTGGAAGTTTCGCGGGTTCATTGGCTACATGACGAGGCGAGATCTCCGCACCACGTACACCCGGAGTTATCTCGGATGGATCTGGTCGTTGCTCAACCCGATCGCAGAGGTCGCGATTTATAGCATCGTGTTCGGGGTGCTGCTCGGAATCCAGAGAACAATTCCTGATGCCAACGGCTTCAAGTCGTTCCCACACTTCTTGATGTCGGGAACCGTCACCTGGGGATTCTTCCGGATGACATCCAATAAGGTTTTGAACAACTTCATGGCCACGGTCCGGCTGCGCCGCAAGTTGTACTTCCCGCCGATCGCAGCTGCGTTGTCGACCGTGTTGAGCGCCATGGTCGACGCAGGGATGCTGATGATCGTGGTCGTCTTGTTCTTCGGCCTGTGGGGCCACCTGTCGATCCACGCGATCGTCCTGATCCCTGCGGCCCTCTTCGCTGCGAGCTCTGGACTTGGCGTCGGGCTTGCCTTGTCGGTCGCCAACAGCAAGTACCGAGACATCAGCTACTTGTATTCGATCGTGTTACGCCTCGCGTTCTACCTACTCCCGCTGATCTGGCCGATCCAAACTGCCAAGACGAGATTCGAGAACAACGCGGGTTGGCTCGAGCCGTACGTGGTGAACAATCCGTTCGCGAAGATGATCGAGTTCGGACGCGACGGGCTGTTGTACATGAAGTGGCCCTCGATTGGAGAATGGGTGTATTTGTCGACCTTCTCCACCGCCATGTTGCTCGTGGGGTGGACGATCTTTGCCCGCTCCTCCGCCGACGTGGCCGAGGGGCTCGGATGAGTGACGCGCAGTCGGGTCGAGACGAACCGGCGGACGCAACGGTGTCGGACGTCGAGAATGCCATCGAAGCAGACAACATCTCCAAGAAGTTCCTTCTCGGGCGGCGAAGTACGAGTCTCAAGGACAGCCTGACCGGATTCAGCTCGAGCAAGAAGGACGAGTTCTGGGCCTTTCAGGACGTCTCGGTCGACGTTCCGAAGGGGTCGATGCTCGGCGTGATTGGACGGAACGGCTCGGGTAAGTCGACGTTTCTTCGCACCTTGTGTGGTGTCTACCGGCCCACGACCGGAGAAGTTCGAGTCCGAGGGCGGGTCACTGCGCTCCTCGAACTGGGGGCCGGGTTCCACCCCGAGTTGACCGGGCGCGAGAACGTCTACATGAACGGTTCGGTCGTGAGCCTCGACCGCGACTACATGGACAGCGTGATGGGCGAGATCATCGAGATGGCAGACATCGGCTCGTTCATCGATGCGCCGCTCGAAACCTATTCCTCGGGCATGAAAGCACGTCTCGGGTTTGCGGTCTCGGTGCAGATGCAACCCGAGATTCTTCTCGCCGACGAGATCACCGCAGTCGGCGACATCGCCTTCAAGGAGCACGGTGTTCGACGGATGAACGAGCTCCGAGATACCGGAACGACGATCGTTCAGGTCAGCCACAACCTGTCGATGATGGAGAACAGCTGCGACAAGGTGTTGTGGCTGCACCATGGTGAGGTGCAGCTTCTCGGAGACCCCAAGGAGGTGGTCGCCGAGTACAAGTCGCTGTCGTCGGTCGATCGTTCCGGCCGCATGATCGGTGGAGATGCGGGGAATCCCAAAGCCATGGCACGGCGACGCAAACAGGTCGCGGTGACCGAGACACTGGCCTCGACCGACCTGAACTCGTCGTGGTTCGAAGTTTTGAACTTCCTTGGTGCATGCGGGCGAATCACCGACGACGAAGGAGGAGTGGTCAGCGATGGCCTCACCGCTGGCGGGGGAGCGGTGCTCACGGTGCGTCTCGCCGTTCCCGAACCGATCACCGAGCCGTCGCTCGAGGTTCGGATCCTCGCCGCCGGCGGAACACCGACCGGGTTCGGGTATGAGAGTGGGTTGCTCGACGACGATGTGCTTCGTGGCGGCGAGACCATCGAGGCGACCGTCGATCAGTTTTCGCTTGCGGCCGGCCGATACAACCTTCGAGTCGATCTCAAGTCGGGTGACGCGGTCGTTGCCACCAAGACCAGAAGCATCCATGTCGACCCGACTGCGACCGATGGAGACGCGTTCATTCCGTTGCCAGCGACATGGGGCGTCACCGCCAAGCGTTAGGGATGCCTACAATGCCCGGGTGCGATTCCTGCTTCTGAACGGCCCCAATCTCAACTTGCTCGGAACGAGAGAACCCGAGGTCTACGGCACCACGACGTTGGCCCAAATCGAGGCGTCGGTGTCGGCGCTGGCGATCGAGTTCGGTGATCAGATCACTGCGGTGCAGTCGAATGGGGAAGGCGAACTCGTCGATCATCTCCACGAAGCTGCGGCTTGGGCCGACGGCGCGCTCTTCAACCCTGGCGGGTACACGCACACCTCGGTTGCGCTGCGAGATGCGGTGAGCGCGGTCGGGTTTCCCACGGTCGAGATCCACTTGTCGAACCCCGCAGCGCGAGAAGAGTTCCGACACACGTCGCTGATCTCGCCGGTGTGCCTTGGCACGGTGGCAGGATTTGGCGCCGTTGGGTACGAGAGCGCATTCCGTGCGCTTCGACATCACCTTCTGGAGGGCTGAAATGGCGCACGTGTGCATCGTGGGCGCGGGGATGGCGGGACTTGCTGCCGCCACGAGCCTGCAGAAGCGTGGTCACGAGGTGACCGTCCTCGAGGCCTCGAACGGGGTCGGCGGACGTGTCCGCACCGATGTGGTCGACGGTTACACCCTCGATCGGGGTTTCCAGATTCTGTTGACGGCCTATCCGGTTGCCCAGCGGGTGTTCGATTATGAAGCGCTCGATCTCCGGCGTTTCCATGCCGGTTCTCTCGTGCAGCTCGATTCGGGTCGAGTTCTCGTGGGCGATCCACTCCGTCAACCCGCCGATCTGCTCGACACGATCCGCGCGCCGATCGGTTCAACGGTCGATAAGACCCGCCTGTTGGCGTGGCGGCGTCGCGTGTTGTCCGGATCGGTCGACGAATTGTGGAAGAAAGGCGAGTGCACGACGAACTCGCGTTTTTCCGATCTGAAGTTCTCCGAAGCATTCGTCGACCAGTTTCTTCGTCCGTTGTTCTCCGGGATCACACTCGATCCAAAGCTCGAGATCACCAGTCGTTTCACCGAGTTCGTCTTTCGGATGTTGGCAACGGGCTACGGCGCTGTCCCGGCGGCAGGTATGGGCGAGCTCGGTCGACAGCTCGCTGATGGGCTTCGTGATGGTTCGGTGAGACTCGACACCCCGGTCGAGTCCGTGGACGCCACGGGCGTTCTCACGGCGGGTGGAGAACGGGTGGACGCCGATGCGGTCATCGTGGCGACCGACATGGACACCGCTGCACGTTTGGTCGAGACACCAACCTTTGGCTGGAATTCGGTCACGACACGATGGTTCGCCTCCGATGTCGCGCCGTTCGATGAGCCACTCCTGTTGCTGAACGGCACCGGAGATGGGCCGGTGAACAACGTCGCCGTCATGACGAACGTGTCGCCGAAGTACGCGCCCACCGGCAGACACCTCACCGCGGTCTCGCACCCCGGAACGCCAGCCGACGGCGGCGACGACCGGGCCGTGCGGTCGCAGTTGCGAGGGTGGTTCGGCGGCGCGGTGGCCGACTGGGAATTGTTGCGAACAGATGTGATCGAGCACGCTCAACCCAAACACCTTCCTGGTGAGGCGATCCCGGCCACGGCGCGCCTCGATGGTGATGTGTTCATCGCCGGAGACCATCGGTACAACGCGTCGATCAACGGTGCTCTGCAGTCGGGCCGAGCGGCAGCACGCTCCGTGTTGGAGTTCATTCCGGTTCCGTGACTGAGTGGTTTTCCGTCGGTTCATGACTGATGTTGAACGAGTGGATGGTGTTGTTCGAGTGGGCGGTGATCAACAAGTGACCGCTGTGGGTCGAGATTCGACGTGACGTGCGCCACATTACTCGCCGTAACACAATCGTAACAATCACGCAGCGTGGCAAAGAAGGCCGTTGACCCGAGATCGCCCCATGTGACCAGCGGCCCGCACCGTCACCGTCACAACACGGTGCGTGTTCGGCAGAAAAGTGATCGAAGCTAAGCTTGACGTGGGTGTAATTACGACGCTGTAATTGTCCAGCTAGTCCGAATATGCATTCGGACCAAGTGGACGAATTCTCGATCGGCCGGCACGGCTGTAGGTGGCTCAACAATGACGATGACGGAAGACCGCGGCACGGCGCTGCTCAGTACTGCGGGAGCAGTGGCGGAGCAAGAAGCGGGGGTTCCGACCGGAATGCAGGTGAAGAAGCGCAACGGTTCACTCGAACCCGTCGACCTGAACAAGATCGTGAATGCGGTAGCACGATGCGCCGAAGGTCTGCTCAACGTCGATGCAATGCGTGTCGCCACCCGCACGATCTCGGCACTCGCCGATGGAGCGACCACCCGTGAACTCGACGAGTTGTCGATTCGTACGGCTGCGGGTTTCACGGTCGAAGAGCCCAACTACTCCAAGCTCGCTGCCCGCCTTCTTGCCACCTACATCGACAAAGAAGTTCGCAATCAGAACATCCCGTGGTTCTCCGAGTCGATTCGTGCAGGTCACGCCGCAGGGCTGATCGGTGACGACGTTGCAAAGTTCGTCGAATCGAACGGACCGGCACTCAACGCTGCGATCAACACCGACCGCGATCGCAAGTTCGAGTTCTTCGGTCTTCGCACCGTGTACGACCGATACCTGCTGCGTCACCCCGTGTCGCGTCAGGTCACCGAGACCCCGCAGTACTTTTTCTTGCGCGTCGCCTGTGGGCTGTCCCATGACGCCGACGAAGCGATCCGGTTCTACGACCTCATGTCGTCTCTGGCGTACCTTCCGTCGAGTCCGACACTGTTCAACTCGGGTACTCGGCACGCACAGATGTCGTCGTGTTACCTGCTCGACAGCCCCGACGACAGCCTCGAAGGGATCTACAAGCGCTACACCGATATTGCTCGCCTGTCGAAGTTCGCAGGAGGCATCGGCGTTGCGTGGAGCCGCATCCGTTCGAAGGGTTCGCTCATCGAGGGCACGAACGGCCTGTCCAACGGCATCGTGCCGTGGCTAAAGACGCTCGACTCGTCGGTCGCTGCAGTGAACCAGGGTGGGCGTCGCAAAGGTGCTGCATGCATCTACCTCGAGAGCTGGCACGCCGACGTCGAGGACTTTCTCGATCTCAAGGAGAACACCGGCGACCACATGCGTCGCGCACACGGTCTGAACCTCGCCAACTGGATCCCCGACCTCTTCATGGAGCGCGTCGACAAGGATTGGCAGTGGTCGCTGTTCGATCCCAAGAAGGTCCCACACCTCACCGACCTCTACGGCGACGAGTTCCGCACGGCGTACGAGGAGGCCGAGTCACAGGGTCTCTACGAGCGTCAGATCAACGCTCGTGACCTCTACAGCCGAATGATGCGCAGCCTCGCTCAGACAGGCAATGGCTGGATGACGTTCAAGGACGCGTCCAACGAGAAGTGCAACCAGACGGGTATGACCTCCGACGACGGCACCGCCAACGTCGTGCATCTGTCGAACCTGTGCACCGAAATCATCGAGGTCACCAATCAAGACGAGACCGCGGTCTGCAATCTCGGGTCGCTCAACCTGGGCGAGTTCGTCGACGCCGAGACCAAGGAGTTCGACTTCGATCGCCTGGCCGAGACGGTCACCCTCGTCGTACCCTTCCTCGACCGAGTGATCGACATCAATTTCTACCCAACCGAAGAGTCGGCCTATTCGAACAACAAATGGCGTCCGGTCGGGCTTGGGCTCATGGGCCTCCAAGACGTCTTCTTCAAGCAGGGCATTCCCTTCGACTCCGTTGAGGCGCGGTCGTTGTCCACTCGCATCTCCGAGGAGATCTACCTCAACGCGCTCGTCGCGTCGACCAAACTCGCCGAAGAGTTCGGCCCGCACGAGACCTACGATCGCACCCGTGCCGCCCAGGGCGACCTGCAGTTCGACCTGTGGGACATCGAGCCGACGCAGACCGATCGGTGGACCGAAGTCCGCGAACGTGTGGCCACACACGGACTGCGCAACTCGCTCATGATCGCCATTGCCCCGACGGCGACGATTGCGTCGATCGCTGGCTGCTACGAGTGCATCGAGCCGCAGGTGTCGAACCTGTTCAAGCGTGAAACCCTCTCCGGAGAGTTCCTCCAGATCAACCGCTACCTCGTCACCGAGCTCCAGTCTCGCGGGTTGTGGGATGCCGAGATGATCAATGCGCTCAAGCAGTCCGAAGGGTCGGTGCAACACATCGAACGTATTCCCGAGGATCTTCGTGAGACCTACCGGACGGCGTGGGAAATCCCGATGCGTTCGTTGATCGACATGGCTGCCGAACGTGGCGCCTACATCGACCAGAGCCAGTCGCTCAACCTCTTCATGGAGTCGCCGAACATCGGCAAACTCTCGTCGATGTACATGTACGCCTGGAAGGCCGGTCTCAAGACCACGTACTACCTGCGCTCACGCCCTGCGACGAAGATCAACAAGACGACGACAACCCAGTCAGCGAACCCGGCACCGACCAACGGTGGCGAGCCGCTGGTGGCACCAAAGGCAGTCGTCGAGACCACGTCGTTCACCGAAGATGAAGCACTGGCCTGCTCGCTCGAAAACCCCGAGCACTGCGAAGCCTGCGACTGACGTCGACTCGCTCCTTTCTGAACCTCTCCAACAACACGCGAAAGACCCCTCCACGATGGCTCTAACTGACGACGCTCTGAACCACGAATTTGCCGAGGTTCCCGTCACGAGTGGTGTTCCTCTCACCGCGGAACGCCCAAAGAACATTCTCGACCCCGGCTTCGACCTGACATTGCGGCCAATGCGTTACCCGACGTTCTACGGGATGTATCAAGATGCCATCAAGAACACGTGGACGGTCGACGAGATCGACTTCTCCGATGACTTGGTGGATCTCGAACGCAAGCTCATGCCGGCAGAACGTCATCTGATCGAACGTCTCGTCGCGTTCTTCGCGACCGGCGACTCGATCGTCGCGAACAACCTCGTGCTCAACCTGTATCAGCACATCAACGCACCCGAAGCACGCATGTACCTGTCGCGCCAGCTGTATGAAGAGGCGCTGCATGTGCAGTTCTATCTCACGCTGCTCGACAACTACATCCCCGATCACGAACAGCGCGCCGAAGCCTTTGCCGCTGTCGAGAACATTCCGTCGATTCGGGCCAAGGCCGAATTCTGCTACAAGTGGATTGGGTCGCTCTCCGAGGTCGATCGCATCGAGACCCCCGAACAGCGCAAGGCCTTTCTGCTCAACCTCATCTGCTTCGCGTCGTGCATCGAGGGATTGTTCTTCTTTGCAGCATTCGCCTACGTGTACTTCCTTCGCTCGAAAGGTCTTCTGAACGGCCTAGCTGCGGGAACAAATTGGGTCTTCCGTGACGAGAGCTGCCACATGAACTTCGCCATCGAGGTCGTGAACACGGTTCGTGCAGAAGAACCCGAATTGTTCGATGCCGACCTCGAAGTCCAGATCAAAGAGATGATGGACGAGGCCGTCGAATGTGAATACCAGTTCGCCGCCGACGTGCTCGCCGAGGGTGTGCAGGGCATGAGCCTGGCTGACACCAAGTTGTATCTGCAGTTCGTGGCCGACCAGCGCCTCGCCCAATTGGGCATAGCACCCGTCTACGGCGCGAAGAACCCGTTCGACTTCATGGAGCTGCAAGACGTGCAGGAACTCACGAACTTCTTCGAACGCACGGTCTCGGCCTACCAAACAGGCGTCGAAGGCGAAGTCGGCTTCGACGACGAGTTTTAATTTTCGCCGCGGGATCCGATCCGTCGCCTGACGGTTCCTCGACCGCCCTGCGGACGGTGAACCCATTTTTGCCCACACCGGGTCCGCAGCCTCGAACTACTTGAGGATCCTGGCCACGAATCTGTGAAGCCCCAGGTGCCAAATTGGCATCCCACGCTGCACAGATCTGGGAGGAGTGCGGCGAGGCTTACGGTGGATGGCGCAGATGTGTCATTTCTCCAACTTCTGGCGAGGCGCAGAATGGGGTGACCATTCCGCCCCACGGGGCTGTGACCACGGAGCCACACGTGCAAGAGACGGCGCAATCCACTTCCGACGTTGCGAGCGTCGAGCCAACAGGTTTGACGCCAGCGTCACCGGTGCTCCATTCGTCGGTGAGAAACCGCAAACCCTGGGTCAGGTGGGTCTTTCTTTCCGTCATCGTGATGGGAGCGGCGCTCGGACTACTTGTTGTTCTGGCGAGCGTGGGGCTGTTGTTTTTTAGTCGAGGGCTCGAGTCCAACAGGTCGGGGCCGGTCGAGCTTGCTGCCGTTGAAGGCGCACCACCCGCAGAGTTCGTCATGGTCGTGAGTCCGGTCGTTTCGTCGGGCGCCGACGTCGACCAACTCTTTCGCGAGGTGAATCTGGGCAGTGGGCAACCACTCGAACCCGGGTCCGTTGTTCACGTCGCTACGGTCACGACGCCATATGACACGTACGAGCTCTTTCGTTGGAATGAAGTGGGAACGACGAAGGGGTCGATCGGCTACGTCCAATCGTGTTCCGGGGGTATGGGTGATTCGGGAGGGTATGCGACCTGCGGTGAGTCCGCCGTCGCCCCCCCGCCATCTGTCAGTGCGGGGAGCACACAATCGGACAATGATTTCTCCTTCAGCCTGAATGTCGACAACCTCGATGGCGCCGCTACGTGGCTGGTCGTCGACACCGAGTCGGGCATGGAAGTTGCATCCGAGATCGTCGACGGAATGGCATACATCGAATGGCCATCCGGCGATGCGAGCGAGACGTCCCCGACGGGTGTCCGTGCGCTCGACGCCGAAATGAATGAGATCTGGAGCGCTCCGGTCTCGTAGCGCTCCCGTCTCTTCGATTGTCAGGGAAGCAACGTCCAGGTCATGAGCAGGAAGCTGAACAGGGTGAGCGCGTGACGCATGACTGCGGCGTAGAACGCCAGCTGGTGAATAGCCGCAATTGTTTCGACCGATCGTGCCGACCGTCCGCCCGTCCATCCATTGGAGGCACCCTCCTCGGGAGTCTGTGAATGGGTCTCGACGTAGACGACGATCACCAACCACCCCGTCAACGCCGTAGCGATGAATGCAAGCGTGGGCGTGCGACCGTTCGCCAACGTGACGACGGCCGCCGTGATGTAGGACGCGCCTCCAAGCCAATGCATACGTCTTCGTCGGCGACGACCGAAGGTTGCTTAGCCGAGGGCACCTGGACTAGTGGGACGCGCCTGGGAGCGAGATCGTGGCGACGAGCGAGTGGTGGTCTGACCCGCCACCAGCACCGAGCTCGTAGCGGTGAACGACGAGTTCTGGCGAGACCAGGACGTGGTCGATGGCGACCCCAAAGGGTGCCATCCAGCCAGTGGACGGAAAGGTTGGTTCGATTCCGAGGTCGCGACGCGGGTCGGACCACCCCAACTCGTCCAGAAAGGCTGCGTACTCTGGCGACGTGGCTGAGATGTTGAGGTCGGTGATCACGATGGCGGGTCCGTCGTGAGCAGCGACCACGCTGACCGCGGCAGCCATCTTGTCGGCGCGCTGCTCGATCAAGAACTCATCGGTGCGTGCCGGCCTTGCCTCCGCCGTTTGATCCCCTGCCCTGACGGACAGGTGTTGCGACCGAATACGGATACTCCGACCGAAGCGCGGGCTCAAGCGTGTCCCAGTGATCCGTGGTGAGCTCGTGGAGCGCCACGATGTCGGCATTTGACTCGAGAATTTCACTCAGAATTGCTGCGTTGTCGGTGTTCGAATGCAAGAGGTTGTACTGCAACACGCGAGCTGTCGAAGCGTTCGCCGGAATGGGCGGCGGGCCGCCCACCCAATACGGCACGGTACTCATCGAAAGAATGGTGACGGGAAGTAGCGCAACAGCGAGGTCGCGACGACCACCAAGGGCTCCGCCGAGAACGACGAGGAGAACCGTGGCAACCAGAAAGTGGGGTCGAAAGTTCGTCCCTGTTTCGATCAGTGCTGATGAACCGCCGAACAACAAGATCACCGAGATCACGGCCGAGATGGCGATGCCCCCGTGGACCACGATGAGCGCGCTTCTTTTCATCGGTAGACACGTTATGTGTCCCGGGAGAAAACTGACCGATGTGGCCGGGGGCACCCTTGTGATCAGTAGGTTCTCGACATGACTGAAGACTTGGTTGTTGCACAACTCGAAGCTCTGGGGCTCGCCTTCAAGATTGTTGTCTGTGATCCCAACCTTGCCGACACGGCGGCATTCTGCGATGCATACGGGTATTCGCCGCAGGATTCGGCGAACGCGATCGTCGTGGAGGGCAAGGTGGATCCGCCCGTCTTTGCGATGTGTCTGGTGCTCGCCGACAACCGGCTTGACGTGAACAAGGTCGTTCGCAAGAAACTCGGTGTGCGGAAGTGTTCCTTTGCATCGTCGGATCGAACGGTCGAGCTCACCGGGATGCAGATCGGAGGCGTGACTCCATTCGGCACGTCGACACCGCTGCCATTGTGGATTGACAGTCGTGTGATGGAAAGAGAACAAATCATCATCGGTGGGGGATCACGCGACCGAAAACTCCTGGTTCCTCCCTCGACGCTTGCAGCCCACCCGGGAGCGGAGGTCGTCATCGGGCTCGGGAAGCCGATGCAGGTCTACTCCGCGGATGCCAAGTGATGTTGGCATAAAGTAAAGTTATATTGACATTTCGACAACTTAAGTTTACGCTCAGCGCTGTGAGCACAATCGAGACGACAGGAAATCGGGTGAGACGGACTCGCCGGATGCTGGAGTTGACCCAGGCTGAACTCGCCAAGACGGTCGACGTCAGCCGACAGACAATTGTCTCGATCGAGGGCGGGGACTACGCGCCATCGGTGTACCTCGCACTACGGATTGCAGAGGTGCTCGGCACAACGGTCGAGGACCTCTTCGGGACCAGTTAAGGAGCAATGTCGTGACAATGTACGAAATGGCCGAGTCGAAAGGCGACAACGCTAGCGTCGACCGGGCACTCCGGTGGATTGGCGACCTCGACCATCCGTTCTATAGCGACGAGCGAAATCGTTACGTTTGGTACGAAGCGTCAGCGATCGCCTTTCAACTTCTCTTTCTCGGGAGTTACTTCACTGCAGGAGCGTTGTTGTGGGCCGGTGGAGCCGACGCACTTGTGTGGGTTCTGGCGATGTTTGCACCAACCTTGATCACCGCGCTCGTCTTCCAGACGTACCTGAAACGCCACAGCGCGGAGTACTGGCCCAGCAAGAATGACTTCGTCCGTCGGCGAGGCCAGCTCGGCGTGTTGGCTGCCGTCTTCTTGCTCACCGGACTCATTCGGGCCGTGATCGACCTGGAAGGTCAGGTCGAGGGGTCTGCCAGTTCGTTTGTGGGCGGGACCTCGACGGGGCTGATCACCGGGTTGCTCGTCGGGCCCCTGATCGCTGTCGCCGTCCTCACGTACAAGTCTCGCAAGGCTGCAGGCGACGACGAGTTCTAATCTGTGGTGAGGTCGATCATGACCTGGTTGCGACCAGCGTCTTTGGCTTTGTAAAGGGCTGCATCGGCCCGCTCAACCAGATCAGCCACCGTCTTCGTCGACGTGTCGGCGACGCCGATCGACACGGTCACCCGTCCGTTCGGCTGCTTCTCCTCACCAGGAATTTCACAGGCTTCGATATCGGCCCGGATTCGCTCGGCGACATCTCGCGCTTCAGCACTGGTCGTGGCGGGAAGAAGAACGCAGAATTCCTCGCCGCCATATCGATAGACGACGTCGCCGGGACGAACCGACGCTGCGAGCGTCGAGGCCACCCGACGAAGAGCTTCGTCGCCGGCAGCGTGACCATTTACATCGTTGAAATTCTTGAAGTGGTCGACATCGAGCATGATGTACGCGACGAGATCATCGCCCGTCGCGGCCAGATCTCTGTCGAGACGACGACGGTTCTTGAGTCCGGTCATCGGTTCGACATCGGCCAATGCGGTGGCAGATCCGTGGGCTTGTGCGGCGTGGAAGGCCGATCCGACGAGTGGTGCGAGCATTTCGAGTGCTTCGAGTTCGTGGCGACCGAACGGTTCTGAAGCGAGGCGGACCACCATGATGGCGCCAGTGATCGTTCCATCGGCCACGATCGGCACAGCGGCCATTGCCATGGGAACCTCGACGAGCACAGGCTCATCCATCGCCACGGTGGACACCGAGCGGCCGGTCTCGACGACCCGGCGAAGGCTGCTGTCGGCGAGCGCATCCACGACGAAGAGCGACTGAGGCTCGTGGTGGACCGTCGTGAGTCCTTCGGTGGACCGAACAGCGACGAGACCTCCTTCGGACTGCACCAGCCGGGTCGCTTCGGCGAGTGCAATCTTTGAAATTTGCACAGCGTCGAGCGCGGCGGTCATTCGACGGCTCGCATCGAGCAGATCTGTGACGGAGAGTTTCGAGCTCTCGGTTGCCGCTGCAACGGCTTCA
>RCMY010000668.1_pt1 | contig 32568 bp, 23 predicted proteins | sample 2041341 | NCBI WGS metagenome assembly RCMY01 (sample SAMN09708234, study PRJNA481090) | Marine sediment metagenome, whole genome shotgun sequencing project. | reverse complement strand
TGGTAGGCAAGCGAGATGTTACCGGTTAACTCCTCAAAGGAGTCGTCGGCTTTTACCGAGAAAGGCCCTTCTGGCAACACGCGGAATATGGCGCTCTCACCGCTGGCGTTTAACTCAAGTTCTTTTTCGTCGCGCGTATAGCGGGCACCTACGGTGAGTTCCAGTCGATCGACCAGCGGCAGTGTCGCCTGTCCAAACGCGGCGTAGCTGCGGTTGTCAGTCTGCTGCGCATATTCCGCGCGGTCCGGGTCCGGGAACAGTGTCTCGCCGGGAATAGGGCCACTCACTTGCGTGGTATCGGTACGGTCTGTGTCTTCCGCCAGAAAATAAACGCCGGTTGTCCATTCGATTAAAGTATCGGTCGAGGTCAGGCGAATTTCCTGGGTCAGCTGGTCTGTGGTCTCGTCCTGGCCGAGGATAGGCAGGCCGTAACCGCTCACATCTTCGAAGATGTCGAAGTCCCCGCGCCGCCAGGCAGTAATGGAGGTTAAAGTACCCAGCGCGGTGTCAATATCCAACCGAGCGCTGACGCCATAAAACTCGCGATCTGCTTCGCCATCAATGGGCAGTTCAACGGTGCGCTTGCTCGAACTCGGCGTATCCAACGGGATAAAGCGTCCACCCACCACCGGTATGCTGGTAATCTCGGGTTCGCGCGCGCCCAGCCCGGTCGAGTCGCCGCTAAAATAGTCGGCCGACAGCAATAGCTGCGCGTTGTAAGTCAGGTTGAACTGCAAATGTCCGCGCGCGATCTGGTTTTCGTATTCGCGCAAATCGTCCGACCCGGTTGTGGTATTGGTGATATAGCCGTCGCGCGTGTCATAGCCCAGCGCCAAGCGCCCCATGACGCGGTCTTTCACGATAGGTCCACCTACTGCGCCACGCACGTCGATGCGGTCAAACCGGCCATAAGTCGCTTCAGCCCAGCCTTCGGCAACCGGCCCCGGCTTCTTGCTGACCATATTGATAGCGCCGCCTGCAACATTACGGCCGTACAAACTGCCCTGCGGACCGCGCAATACTTCCACGCTTTCAAGGTCAAGAAAGTTGATCCACTGCGCACCGCCACGCCCGGCGTAGACTTCGTCAACAAATACGCCGACAGACGCATCTTCACCCGCGCCAGTGCCGTTAGAACCGATACCGCGGATAAAGAACTGCGGCTGCGTTACGTTTAATGTGGTCATCGTGAAGCCTGGCACAATCAGCGCGATGTCTGCCATCGTCAGCATGCTGCTGTTTTTCAAGTAGTCGCCGCTGACAGAAGAAACCGAAAAAGGAATATCCTGTAGATCTTCTTCGCGCTTTTGCGCGCTTACCACGATGGCATCGGTAACAACCACAGGTTCGACTGTGGCGGCGTAAGCCATCTCATTGGCGAATAAAAGGCATGCGCAGCAGGCAGCCAGGGGGCAAGTTCTGGAGATCAAAAGGGGCCTCATTTGTTAACTCGGACTGTGTGATTTCTTGTAGTTATGCCATTTTAACAGGGTTTTCACCGCGAGATGACGAGGTTTCCCGGTGATATTGCAGTATTTGGAGTTATGAAAACGTTTACGTGATAGTAAAGTAATTAAGCTCGCGATAAAAACTACGCTAAACTGCCGCCCTTTCCGCAGGCTCTGGCATTGTTGCTTGCAGATCAATGCGCCGTTGGAGAGCTAACAAACAATGCAACGTTCGACCGACCTGACACGCCATGCTCGCGGCATGCGCCACGATTTTCTCGACCGGCTTGCCGACCGCTTCGGCACCCTCGCAGAGTTCGCCCACGACCGGCGCTGGCCGCTGTTGATTTTAACGCTGGCGATATTTGCAGTCGGTTTGTATTTCGCCTCGTTCGCCCGTGTCGACACGTCGATAACCGCATTCTTCGACGCGAAAGATCCCAGCTACGCGACTTACGATCGCTATCGCGAGGATTTTGGCTCAGACGAAATCGCTTATATTTTGTATCGCGTGCCCGACGCGAAGCACGGTCCCTTTGATTTGCAGGCCATGCGCAAGATCGCCGAGCTAACCCACACCCTGGAAACCGAAGTGCCGTTCGTCAGTCGGGTGACCAGCCTGGCCAATGTCGAGCTGCTGCGCGCAGATGATGAGCTGATTCAGATTCAAACACTGCTCTCCGACCTGCCGAGCTCACAGCAGGAATTGTTGCGGGTTCGCGACCTGGTCATAAACAATCCTGCACTCCTTGGCGACCTGGTTAACGCGCAGGCAGACCATGCCACCATTATTGTTAACACTACGCGTACCGCCAACGACGCGGTGGAAAGGTTAAGACTGGACCCCGAGGCGGGAGACGGCATCGATAATCTATACCCCCACGTCAGCAACAGTAAGATAAACGAGATTCTGGCGCGCCCGGAATATGCCGGCATAGCGTTTTATCACGCCGGCGACGTCGCCGTTAATTCAGAGTACACCGAGATGGCGCTCGCTGAGCCGCCAATGATGGTAGCCATTACCTTCGTCATTATCATGCTGCTCGGCGCGCTACTGTTGCGGGCAGGCTTTGCCGCTTTGCTTGGTCCATTGCTGGTGGTGTCGGTCAGCATCATTTTAACTATGGCAGCGACTGTATTACTGGGCTGGGATCTGGATGTGATGTTTGGCTTAACACCTACCCTGCTGACGGCCATTGGCGTCGCTCAGGCGGTACACGTTATCGCCGGGTTTCAACAAGCACGCAGCCAGGGACTGCGCCGGCGCGCCGCGCTACGCGAAACAATGCTGCAGACGGGTAACCCCTGCTTGCTGGCGGCACTGACGACGGCGGTCGGTTTTTTTGCGATGGTGTTTGCCAAATTGCCAGGCGTAGCGCATTTTGCGGTATACGGTGCGCTCGGTGTGATGCTAACGTTTTTGCTAAGCATCACTTTATTGTTATGCCTGCTGTCATTTGGTAAAGACGAGCCCAATCCGGCCTCGAAACCCACAGCAAACGGCGCAGCACAACGCGGCGCTACCTGGCTGGAAGCCGCGCTTGGCTGGATTGCCGCCGTGGTGATACGTTACCCGCGACATATTATTGCGATCGGAGCTGTAACTCTGTTGTTCGCTCTGGCTGGCACCGCGCAGTTGAAAATTGATTTTAACTTTCTTACCGATTTGAAACCGCATGTGCCGTGGCGGGTAAACACCGAGTACGTAGAAGAGCATATGGGGGGCACGTTGAGCATCGTTCATGTGTTCGACGCCGGCGAAGATGGTATTAAAGACCCGGCAGTGCTGCGCCACATCGAAGCCTTGCAGGCCTTTGCGGAACAGGATCCGCTGGTGAAGAAAACGCTGTCGGTGGTCGATACGCTGAAGCAGCTTAATCAAGCCTTCCACGGCGATGACCCGGCCTGGTACAAATTGCCCGAAGACCGGGCACTGATCGCCCAATACTTGTTGCTGTACGAACTCTCCGGCGGCGAACGGTTACAGCAATACGTGACGCCGGACTTCTCACGCGCCGCCGTGCAACTGCGCGTTGAAATGACCAATGCCAGCAACATTCGACGCTTGCTGAAATCACTGAACAGCTTCGAGCAGCAGCAAGCTGCGCATGCGCTTGAAATGGAAGTCACCGGCGCTGGAATACTGTGGGTAACAGCGGCCGACTATATTGCCAGCAGTCAGCTTAGCGGCTACTCGGTCGCGTTCAGTATGATCGCCCTGCTTATGTGCATTATCTTCCGCTCGATTAAGGTGGGCCTGCTGTCGATGGTGCCGAACCTCACACCGGTGCTGTTGGTATTAGGCTACATGGGTTGGCAGGGTATGTTTCTCGATTATTATCGTCTGTTGCTTGCTACCATTGCGATCGGCATTGCGGTCGACGACACGGTACACTTAGTGGTGCGCATGCGCCGTGAGTATGTGCAATGCGGCGATTATCCGCTGGCGCTACAGCGCAGCCTGGCGGGCGTAGGACCTGCGCTGGTGTGTACGTCGATCATTCTGGTGACCTGCTTTTTGGTGCTGCTGGGCTCGGACGCTCAGGTCATCGCAGATTTTGGCGTGTCACTAGCGGCAATTACGCTGGCGGCGCTGGTCGCGGATTTGTTTTTAATGCCTGCACTGTTAATCGTCTTTAAACCCTTCGGCACAGCGGTGCTCGAACGCGGCGTGACCAACACGACTCATCTCTCAACTCTCCCAACAAACTACTATCGAATTGAATAAATATGATGATTGTTTTTAAAATAATTTTTTGTTGTCTACTCGCTTTTATTGCCGTCGCACTTAGCGAGGTGCTGTGGCACAAGTATTTATTTCATAGTGACAGCTTTGGCAGACGCTTTTTCTCAGAGCTATGGGGTTACGACCCCGACACTCATGCTCAGCATCATCAGACATGCAAAGAAGCGATGGAAGACAAGCAGTCAACTGACGATGATTACTGGGTGCAGCAACCCTCAAACGTTGCCGCGGGTGCCATCGTCGCCGTGCTGTTTGAACTGCCTATACTGTTTTTGTTGCAGTTTGAAACCTGGGCATTGTTGCTTAATACAGTGTTAACGTTCGCGATGTTCTGGTTTTGGTATAAGTTTGAAGACCATTTTCACCTGGCGATGCATAAAAAAACTTACTACCAAAACAATATTGAAGGCACGTGGCAGCAAGGCTGGTTTAAATACCTGAAACGGTTACACGCGATTCATCATCGCGACCCGGCGTATAACTTTGGCTTTGTGTTCTTTCCTGTGGGGGATTTACTGATCGGCACCTATCGCCCAACTTATAGAAAGCTGCGCAAACGTAAGGTTTTGTAGCCTAACTGCGCCGACCCAGGGCCTGCGAGCTAGTATTTATAGCCCACTGTGATTCCCCAGATTCTGGGGTCTGCGTAGACAGCCGAGCCGATATTATTTCTGTCCACCGAATCAACGTCGAATATGTGCAACTGGTATTCTTCATCGGTCAGATTCTTACCAAACAGAGACAGACTAATATTGCCTGCCGTCTGGTAGGTGATACGAGCGCTGAGAAGGTTGTAAGAGTCAAGAGTGTCCAGCGGCCTATTTTCGGGCGTGATAAATAACTTGTCCTGGTGACTGTAGTCGGCCCGCAGCAGTAGCTCACCTCCACTGCCCAACTCCATTTTATATTCCGCCGCCAAACTAAATGTGTTTTTCGGGCTGCGAGTCAGATTATTACCGCTTAAATCCTGCGCATCGTCGACCGATATGAACTCATCGTATTCACTGTCGAGATACCCATAGGTAAAGCCCAGAGATAACCCATCCAGCGGCGTCGCAAGGGCTTCAAGTTCAAAGCCGGTAATATCCGCCGACGCAGCGTTACTGATAAACTGCGTACCTGCGTCACGAACTTGATACACCTGCAGGTCCTGATAGTCAGTATAGAAAGCAGCAACGTTTAACCGCAGTCTGTTGTCCAGCCACTCGGAGCGTAAGCCAATCTCGAACGTATCCGCCGTTTCGGGTTCGAATGGCGTGTTGGCATCGCTGAGGATGGTGGACACGCCGTTGAACCCACCACTTTTATAGCCCTGGGAGAAAGTAAAATAGGCGAGCGCGTCATCAATAAATTGATACCCTAGTGATACTTTGCCGGTGAACTGGTCAAAGGTTTCAGTTGTATCCAGACTGAAGGGGCCTGCGGGTAATAAGCCAAACAAGGGGCTTACGCCTGAAGCATCCAGAGTAAAGTCTTTTTCGTCCACCGTGTAGCGGCCACCTAGAGTTAGGTTAAGACGGTCAAGGATTGGATAGGTTAGCTGGCCAAACACGGCATAACTGCGGGCATCCACCTGCTGGGAATACAGCGCTCGGTCAGGGAACGGATCTACTACTGTGGTATCCGACCGGTCTATATCTTCCGCCAGCAAATAAACGCCGGTGGTCCACTCCAGCAGGCTGCCAGTCGAAGTCAAACGCAGTTCCTGCGACCATTGTTCGGTATTTTCGTCCTGACCGAGTATGATTGAGCCAAAGCCGGAAACATCTTCAAACACATTGAAGTCAGTTGCGCGGAATGCGGTAATTGAAGTCAAGGTGCCTATATTTGTATCGACTTCCAGGCGCGCACTGACGCCATAAAATTCGCGCTCGGTATCCCCGTCGGTGCCGAGTTCGGTTGTTCGAATACTTTTACTGGGGGTAGGTATGGGTAAAACATTTGCCACCACCACCTGGCCCGTTGTAGTCGGTATCGCCTCGCGCGAAGCCGGTCCCACCGCATCACTATTAAAGTAGTCGGCAGAAAGCAGGAGTTGCGCGTTATAACCTAAATCAAACAGCAGATGGCCACGAGTGGTCACGTTGTCGTACTCACGCAGGTTGTCGGAACCGGTCGTTGTATTAGTGATGTAACCATCGCGCGTATCGTAGTCGACGGCAAGGCGGCCCATCACTGCCTTGCTGGTTATAGGGCCGCCGACGGCAGCACGAATATTAGTGCGATCAAACCGGCCATAGGTCGCTTCAGCATAGCCTTCGGCCTCGGTCCCCGGTTTCCGGGTCACTATGTTGAACGCTCCGCCTGCTACGTTACGACCGTACAGCGTGCCCTGCGGTCCGCGCAACACTTCTACTCGTTCGATATCCAAAAAGTTACTCCACTGAGTGCCGGCACGCCCTGTATACACTTCGTCAACAAACACACCGACGGTAGAATCCTCACCCGCACTGGTGCCGTTAGAACCTACGCCGCGAATAAAGATTTGCGGTTGTGTCGGGCTGTACAAAGTCATCGCCACTCCCGGTATCATCGACGCAATGTCTTCGAGCCCTAGCATACTCGCGTTGTTCACAATGTCGCCGGTAACCGCAGAAACGGAAAACGGAATGTCCTGCAGGCTTTGTTCGCGCTTTTGAGCGGTCACAACAATCGCATCGATAACGACCAGCGTGGCATCGTCATCCTGAGCATAAACAGGCAAGTTGGCGAGGAATAGCCCGGCGGCAAGGCAGCAGCGTGCATTAATTCTAGCGGAGGTACTTGAAAGCAAAACAGGATTCATGTGTTCACATCGGTTGAAGGCTTATTAATATTGCTCGAAATATTAACAGATTTTTCGACTTGGACTTAAAATTAGAACATTATTTAACAAATCCTGGAATTAATACACTTGTCACAAGTGCGGCCCCAGGTTTTTGCTATGCTAGTTTCCGGATAGCGTTTACTACTGGAGAAAACAAGGCATGTTGAAGCAATCTATTCTAGCCGTGAGCTTACTGGCAGGGACCGCGTCAATGGCGCAGGCCGACACCATTCTTGGCATTTACGCCGGCGCCGGTATTTGGCAATCTGATATCAGCGGCGATGTGCAAGACGGCACCACTGAAATCGACACCGAAGACGATATTGGCTTAGACGATAACACCAACAACTATTTTTACGCCGCACTGGAGCACCCGATTCCGCTGCTGCCCAACATAAAACTACAGCACACGAAACTAAGCCTCGATGGCGACAACGCGCTCAGCCGCACAATAGATTTTGGCGGCAGTCAGTTTTCCTTGAATGAAAATGTCAGTGCCGAAGCCGACCTCACCCATACCGACGCAACCTTTTATTACGAAATTCTGGACAACTGGGTATCACTCGATGTGGGCATTAGCGTGCGCTTGTTCGACGGTTTCGTCGAAATTCAATCAACCAACGAGTCGGCACGCGAAGATCTGGATGTCCCAATTCCCTTGCTCTACGCCAAGGTAAGATTCGATTTACCGCTGACTGGTTTGTCGCTTGACGCCGAGGCCCAAGGTATCGGTTTCAGCGGCAATAACTTGATTGATGCTACTGTGCGCATTGCCTACGAGTCGACCATTGGCCTCGGACTGGAAGCAGGCTACAGAAGCATGCGGCTTAAGATTGACGAAGATATTGAAGGCGATATCGACCTCGGCGGAGTCTTTGCCGGTATTAACTTCCACTTTTGACAGTCGTACCAGCTAAGAACTAGGAGAAAAACGCACGCACATCGTCTTCCCGCGCCATGCCGTCACGGTAGCCGCAGTCGATGAGCTCGCGGCAAAATTCGGCTTCAAACAGTAGATAACTTGCCATGCTCGACCCACCGGCCCTGCCGGTAGCACCGGTGATGCGCATGAGCTTGCGCATCGCTGCCGGCAGGTCGCCAATATGCTTGGCGGCGATTTCGTCAAACTCGATTGAGGGATTAATCCGTAACAGGTCGATAGTACGCAGCGGGCCGGTGTCGGCGTGCGGGTTTTCCAACTGCACCATGCCAACCAGATCATTAATGCGCACCAGATGATCAAGATCAGTTTCCAAACTGTCGATGAACGCGCTCTTAAAGATATGGCCGACAATTTGTGCTAGCGAGGGTGAGTGATAGTCAACGCGGTGCTTCAGCGGATGGGTCGGATTACCACTCACCCCAATGACCAACAAGCGGCCGGCACCGAGCTGTAAAACAGGGCTGATAGGAGCGAGTTGACGCATAGCGCCGTCACCAAAGTACTCCAGACTTATTTTTTCAGCCGGCAATATTGTTGGAATGGCCGAAGAGGCCAGCAAGTGATTCACCGACAGCTCAGCCGGCACCCCCACGCGACGCAGATGCCGCCACTTTTTTAAGTCAGCGTGGCCTTGAAAAAAACTGACGGACTCGCCTGAGGTGTAGCCGGTGGCAGTAACGGCCACGGCTTCAAGAAAACCGCTGTCAATTCGGCGCTGAATATTTTTAAAATGAATGGTATGCGACAGCAGTTCGCGCAACGGGTCGTTGTTCAGCAAAGCAACGGGGCGCCGCCGGCCTATCCCCTCATTGAACAAGGAGCCCACCAGCCGACCGACGCTGACGGCAATATCGCGATGCCGGGCGCGATAGACCATATTAACGTGCAGATTTTTCCAGATGCGCTCGACTTTCTTTACGGCGAGACGAAAATTATTCGCCGATGCCGCCAGCGCAACGGCGTTAATGGCACCCGCCGACGTACCGCTAATGATCGAAAAAGGGTTGTGCGCATCTTTCGGCCGCATATCGGCAATGGCCTTAAGCACACCGACTTGATAAGCACCGCGCGCGCCACCGCCGGAGAGCACGAGTCCGGTTTTCATGCGAGACGCACTTGATTGCGTAATTTAATTAGCATGGCTTGCAACTATTTTTCTTTGTGACTGCTTTCTTCGTCACCGCTTCGGCGCGAATGGTAACAGGTCCGGCGACTTTTGTTGAATAGTCAGCACTGCTTGCTGATCCATGCGAAAATCCACGGCCTTTATTAATGAGCTAGCGACGTGACTGCGGCAAAACACAAAGACCTTTCTACCCTGTTAGCGTTAGTACACTTTGTACTGCCGTATAAAAAGCGGCTCGCCGGCGCGATAGCGGCGCTAGTATTTACCGCTGCGATCACCTTGTCCATCGGCCAGGGTGTCAGAATGTTGATAGACCAGGGCTTTGTTGAGCAATCGGTCACGCAATTGAATCAGGCAATTCTATTTATCGTGTTGCTCAGCGTGTTGATGGCCGCCGGCAGCTTTGTGCGCTTTTATCTGGTGTCATGGTTGGGTGAGCGGGTCAGCGCCGATATTCGCAAAGCCGTGTTTGAGCACATTATTGGTCTGCACCCCAGTTACTTTGAAACTAATCTCAGCGGCGAAATTATGTCGCGGCTGACCACCGACACAACACTATTGCAAACGATTATTGGCAGCTCGTTCTCCATGGCGCTGCGCAGCTCGCTGATGCTGGTCGGCGCTTTTGTGCTATTACTGATCAGCAACATTAAGCTTACCTTGATTGTGGTTGGCGCCATACCGCTGCTGTTAGTGCCGCTGCTGTTTTACGGTCGTCGTGTGCGCGCCTTGTCACGTAAAAGCCAGGACTCGATTGCCGACGTAGGCAGCTATGCGGGCGAGGCCATACAGCAAATCAAGACGGTGCAAAGCTACACGCAGGAAAATACCGAAATAGCCGCCTTCGGTCACGAGGTTGAAAAAGCCTTCGCCATTGCGCGCCAGCGAGTCAAACAGCGTGCCGTATTAATCGCAGCTGTCATTGTGCTGGTCTTCGGCGCGCTGGCCGGCATGCTGTGGGTAGGCGGCAACGATGTGCTAACGGGTGCAATGAGCGGCGGCGAGTTGGGTGCGTTTATCTTTTACGCCGTTATGATGGCAAGCTCGATTGCCACGCTGTCTGAAGTGTATGGCGAGTTACAGCGCGCCGCCGGCGCTACCGATCGTTTACTTGAGTTGCTGCGTGTACCGAACGCCATAACAGCACCCGCAAACAATCAGCAGGCCAGCGCCACGCTGGACGCCAGCGCTAGTTTTGCTTCGGTAACTTTCAGCTATCCGTCACGGCCTTTGCAACCGGCCCTGCGGGTCTTCTCTCTGCATATTGAGCGCGGTAAAAGTCTGGCGCTGGTTGGCCCGTCGGGAGCAGGCAAGTCAACCGTGTTTGAGCTACTGCTGCGTTTTTATGATCCGCAAAACGGCAGCATCGCGCTAGGCAATACCGATGTGCGCCAGCTCGATCCGCAAGAACTGCGCGCCCAGATGGCCCTGGTAGCGCAGCAGCCTGCGTTGTTCTCAGCCGATGTCGCGCATAATATTCGTTACGGCAAACCAGACGCCAGCGACGACGAGGTGATTGCTGCGGCCAAAGCGGCGAACGCGCATGAATTTATCATGCAATTGCCGGAAGGCTATGGCAGTTTTCTTGGTGAAAGAGGTGTACGGTTGTCGGGCGGGCAGCGCCAGCGCATCGCCATTGCCCGCGCGATATTGAACAATCCGCGCATTCTGTTACTTGACGAAGCCACCAGTGCGCTGGATGCCGAAAGTGAAAAGCAGGTGCAGTTAGCGCTGCAAAAACTGATGCGAGATCGAACCACTGTGATTATCGCGCATCGGCTGGCTACGGTATTGCATGCCGATCAAATTGCGGTATTGGATCAGGGAGAGTTGGTGGCGCAAGGCACGCATGCGCAGTTGCTCAACAGCTCCCCTCTGTACAAAAAGCTGGCAAGCTTACAATTCAGAGATGCAGCGTAAGGTGTGCTGTACGCGCCACGGTTGTCGCGTGCTACGCCTGGGCGGTTAACTTCGATGGCTCGACAACGCCCTTAAAACGCTCTTCGGCTAACTGCTCGGCAATGTTCTCCGGCGTATCGCCCTGCTCCGCCGCACGTTCGAATATTTCGCTCAGCGTGTGACCGATAACGCCAACGCGGGTGCGAATATCTTCTGCCTGCATATTGAGTCGCAAGTAGTGCACATCGATAATACCGCCAGCGTTGATCACATAGTCCGGCGCGTATAAAACTCCGCGCTGTTGCAAAGCCAGCGCATGACGCGCCTCTGCCAATTGGTTATTGGCAGCACCAGCGACGATAGTTGCCTGTAATACCTTTATGCTTTGATCGTTGATACTAGCGCCCATCGCACAGGGAGCGAATACGTCTACCGGCAACGCGGCAATGTCACCGCTGGCAACCGCTGTGGCCTGCAAATTCTGCACTGCCTTGTCTACGCTTCTCGCGTTGATATCGGCGACCCAAAGCTCGGCCCCTGCTTCTGCTAACAGCTCCGCCAAGCGGTAGCCGACATTGCCAAGGCCCTGTATAGCAACCTTGATACCAGCCAGCTGTTGGCGTTTGAGTTGCTGGCGCACCGCCGCTTGAATACCAAGAAACACGCCGTAGGCAGTGGAGGGGGAAGGATCGGCGTTAATCATTTGACCCTGCGCATTCGCCACTTCAGTCACAGCAATATGATCGCAGTGGCGCGCCATGATTTTTAGATCTTCAGTCGTCGTGCCGGAGTCTTGCGCAATAATGTACTGGCCGTTCAGGCTATGCACCAAACGGCCCATGGCCGCGAACAGTGCCTCAGTCTTATGCTGCGCCGGGTCGCCCATGATCACCGACTTGCCACCACCCAGCGGCAAGCCCGCAAGCGCCGACTTGTAGGTCATGCCGCGCGCCAACCGCAGCGCGTCTTCCAGCGCGTCCTGCTCCGACGCGTAGGGGTACATGCGGCAGCCACCCAACGCCGGTCCCAGATTAGTATTGTGAATGGCGATAATGGCGCGCAGACCCGACTCGGCATCATGGCCAAACACAACTCGTTCATGCTGCTCGAACGCCGAAGCTGAAAATACTGACATTTTTTAATTCCTTGCGTTTAGGCAGCTATCTCAACGATGCGTACAACTTTATCGCTACGCTCGTAAAACTGGTCCAGCAATACATCACGCTGGCGTTTTACCTTTTCCATATGCGCCAGTTTGACGTGACCATAGCCGCGAATGTATTCCGGCAGCCCTGCTATTTCAACGGCAAACTCATAGTTGTCTGCTTTCAAGTCAATTAGCAGCTTGCCAATGGTTTGCTCGTAGTCGGTGATCAAGCGGCGCTCTTGCTTACGTTCGGCGCTGTAGCCAAAAATATCCCAACGCGTGGCGCGCAAACCTTTCAGCCGGGCTAGCAATTTGAACACTTTGAGCGTTGCCTGCGGGAATTTTCGTTTTAGTAAATGTCCGGTTGTGGCATCGCGTTTGCCGAGTAACGGTGGCGCCATACTAAACTGCAGGCTGAAATCGCCTTCAAACTGCTCGTTCAAGCGGCGCGTAAAATCGCCGTTGGTGTAGAGGCGCGCTACTTCATATTCATCTTTGTATGCCAACAGTTTGAAGTAGTAGCGCGCCACGGCATGCGTCAATTTTAGTTCAGCACTACTGTCAATTTGCATAATCGATTGTTCGGCTTCGCGTACCCTGGCGACAAAATCCAGATAGCGCTGAGCATAGGCAGTGTTCTGATATTTAGTGAGAAAGATTTTCCGCCAGCCGATAATGTCATTCAGGTCGGTCAGCTTTTTTGGTTTAGCCTGGTCGGTTTTCGCAAGCCGCTGCACGGCAGCAAGATCATGCGCCGCGCGTCGCCCCCACAGAAACGCCTGCCGGTTAAATTCTACTGCCACGTTATTCAGAACTATTGCTTGCTCGATCGCCTCACCAGTCACCGGAATCAAGCCCTTCTGGAAGGCATAGCCCAGTAAAAAAAGATTGCTCGCAATCGAGTCTCCCAGCAAGGCGGTGGCAATTTGGGTAGCATTAACAAACTCGGCCTTGGCTGCGCCCACTTCGCTGTGCAGAACTTGCTGCATATCGGCAGCGGGGAATTCAGCATCTGGATTACGTATAAACTCTGCCGTGGGTGACTCGTGGCTGTTGACCACTACATGCGAGCGGTCACGATGCAGCTTTGCCAGCGAATCATCGCACGCCGCAACCACCAAATCGCAACCCAGCATCAGGTCGGCGTCACCGGCCGGTATGCGCACTGCGTGAATATCCTCCTGCTGTTTGGCGATCCTTACATGGCTAATCACCGAGCCGAACTTTTGTGCCAGACCGGTTTGATTTAGCGTTGAACATCCCTTGCCTTCAATATGCGCCGCCATCGCCACAATCGAGCCAATCGTGAGTACGCCGGTGCCACCGATGCCGGTGACAAGAATATTCCAGGGGGTGTCGATGGCAGGCAGTTCTGGATCGGGCAAGTCCGGCATGCTAGTTGCATTTTGCGCCGCCTTACTTTTACGCAAGGTGCCGCCGCTCACCAACACGAAGCTGGGGCAAAAGCCTTTCACACAGCTGTAGTCTTTGTTACACGCACTCTGATCAATGGCGCGCTTGCGACCCAGCTCGGTTTCTTTTGGCAGTACCGACAAACAATTCGATTTGACGCTGCAGTCGCCGCATCCCTCGCATACATCCTCGTTAATAAATACGCGTAGCGCCGGGTCTTCCAATTCGCCTTTCTTACGCCGCCGGCGTTTTTCAGCCGCGCAGGTTTGGTCGTAGATAATGACGGTGGTACCAATTGTCTCGCGCAACTCCAATTGAATGTCGTTTAAGCGATCACGATGGTCGATAGTCAAGCCTTTGAAGCGAGGAAAGTCAGCGGGGTATTTCCCCGGTTCGTCGCTAACCACGGCGATGCGCTTGATACCCTCGCCGCGCAACTGATAAACCAGCTGCGCCACGGTCAAGGTGCCGTCCAGCGGTTGCCCGCCGGTCATCGCTACCGCGTCGTTGTACAAGATTTTGTAGGTGATATTCACACCGGCAGCAACTGCCGCGCGAATGGCGAGGATGCCGGAATGAAAATACGTGCCATCGCCCAGGTTTTGAAAAATATGTTTGGTTTCGGTAAATGGTGCCTGGCCAATCCAGGTCACCCCCTCGCCGCCCATCTGGGTGAAGGTTGCGGTACGGCGGTCCATCCAGGTGACCATATAATGGCAGCCTATACCGGCCGATGCCCGGCTGCCATCCGGCACCACCGTCGATGTGTTATGCGGGCAGCCTGAGCAGTAATGCGGTTTACGTTCGATGACTTTGCGAGGCTGCGCCAGGGTTTGCTCTTTGGCGGCTAAAAACTCCAGCCGCTTGTTAATCGCCTCGCTTTCATAGAAGCGGGTAATGCGTGCGGCAATGGCGCGGGCTATCATTGCCGGCGTTAATTCACCGAGGTTGGGCAGTAAGTCGGCACCGGTTTCATCAAATTCACCAAACACACGCGGCCGCTGATCGACCGGCCAGTTGTACAATTGACCGGTAAGTTGGTCCTCAATGATCGAGCGTTTTTCTTCAACCACCAGTATCTCTTCCAGCCCGTTGGCAAACTCGTGGGTGGTGGCCGGTTCCAGCGGCCAGCTCATGCCAACCTTAAACACTCGCAAGCCGATTTTCGCGGCAAGATCGCCATCAATATGCAGATCGTCCAGTGCTTGCAGCACGTCCAGATACGACTTGCCGCTGGTGATGATTCCCAGTCTTGGCTGTGGGCCGTCGATAGTGATTTTGTTAAGGCGGTTAACGCGCGCAAATTCTCGTGCCGCATAGATGCGGTATTTATTAAGAATACGCTCCTGCTGCAGCGGCGTGCTGGGCCAGCGGCCGTGCACGCCCTCTGCAGGCATCTTGAAATCTTCGGGAATGATGATTTGCACGCGCCGCGGATCTATCTCGGCGGAGATGGCGGAGTCCATATTCTCGGTGATGGCTTTTAACGCCACCCAGCAACCACTGAAGCGCGACAGCTCCCAGCCAAAAATGCCAAGGTCTAACACTTCCTGTACGTTGGCCGGGTTTAATACCGGTATGGAAGCGCCGATAAACATATGCTCGCTTTGGTGTGGCAGTGTCGACGATTTGCAGGCGTGATCGTCACCGGCAACCGCCAATACGCCGCCGTGCTTTGCCACACCGAAAGCATTGCCGTGTTTGATCACGTCCATGCTGCGGTCAACGCCCGGTCCCTTGCCGTACCACATGGAGAATACGCCATCGTATTTCGCGCCCTTGAACAGGTTTACCTGCTGGCTGCCCCATACCGCCGTTGCGGCAAGGTCTTCATTAATGCCCGGCTGGAAATGAATACTGTGTTTGTCGAGATGTGAGCGTGCCTGCCACAGCGCCTGGTCGAGCGTCCCCAACGGCGAACCGCGATAGCCGGAGATAAACCCAGCGGTGTTCAAGCCGGCTTGTAAGTCGCGCTGATGCTGCAACATCGGCAACCTAACCAGCGCTTCGATGCCGGTCATGTACGCGCGCGTGGTGTCGAGAGCGTATTTGTCGTCAAGTGAAATTTTTGCCAGAGCCATGTTTCACCTCGGTCTAATTACAGTACAACTGCAGCTATATTAGGTGAATAATAGTTAACTTTCCTGGCATATTCGCTTCTATTTCAGGTTTGATTCGCGTCATAATGATTATTTTAGACTCATAATCCGCATATTTGGGTATTTCTATGTCGCTGGAATTGACCAAGGCAGATATCAAGCTACTCAAGCTGTTGCAGCATGACGCCAGCCTCAGCACGGCCGAATTGGCCGAGCGTGTCGGCATGTCACAATCGCCTTGCTGGCGGCGCATTAACCGCATTGAGCAGGAAGGATTCATTCAGCGCAAAGTCGCGTTGCTCGATCAACAAAAATTAGGCATGGAGGTGGTCGTATTCACTACCATTAACTTAACGACGCACGGCCGCAGCGCCCTGCAGGAATTCGAACTTGAAATTGTGAAGTTTCCGGAGGTGGTTGAATGCTACACAATGACCGGCAGCATGGACTATATGCTTAAAATAGTGACCCGCGATATTCGTCACTACGAAATTTTTATTCGCACCCACCTGGCGCAACTACCGGGTATTCGCGAGATGCATTCCAATGTTGCGGTGACGCGCATTAAAGATACCACCGAGCTGCCGCTGGATACGCAAATGCGTTAAGGGCATTTCACCAGGCACTCATGATTTCATCGTGTCACAATCGCTTAAAACTGCGTAAGTCGCCTTGCGCGTAAATATTATGCCCGTTCCTAATTTGTCAATCACGGTGAGCGCCGCGTCAACTAAAATACCCCTCTCCCTTTCGCTTAGTCGACGACATTGCATCGCTGATACGTTACAGTTGGCCATTGTCCTAATTATGTGGAGAAAGTAGCATGTCAAACACATTCAATGCCGTGGTTGCCGAAGATATTGACGGCAAAACGCGCGCCGCAATCAAACAACTCACGCTAGACGACTTACCCAATGAAGACGCACTGGTTGAAGTTGCCTACTCCACTCTAAACTACAAAGACGGGCTGGCCGTTTCTGGCAAAGGCAGGATCTGCCGCCGATTGCCTATGGTATGCGGCATAGACCTGGCCGGTACCGTCGTTGAATCGCGCGATGCGAATTTCAAGGCAGGCGACCAGGTACTGGTCAACGGCTTTGGCCTTTCGGAAACGCAGTGGGGCGGCTATACGCAAATGCAGCGCCTCAAGCCCGAATGGTTGGTGCGTGTGCCTGCGGGATTCACACTGGAACAAACTATGGCAATTGGCACGGCCGGCTATACCTCCATGCTGTGCGTGCAGGCGATTCAAGACAAAGGCATAACGCCTACCGACGGCCCCATTTTGGTGACAGGTGCAGCCGGTGGCGTTGGCTCGGTGGCGGTGTCACTGCTGGCAAAATTAGGTTATGAAGTGGTCGCAGCGACTGGTCGTGTTGACGCGACCGGAGAGTTCCTGACCTCGCTGGGTGCCAGCAGGCTGCTGGAGCGCAGCGAACTGTCGCGAGAGTGCAAACCGCTTGAGCAGGAACTGTGGGCCGCTGCGGTCGACACCGTTGGCGGCCAGATGCTCGCCACCGTGTTGGCACAAATGAAATACGAAGGCCTGGTCGCGGCCTGTGGACTGGCCGGCGGCGTTGGTCTGCCGAGTAGCGTGATGCCCTTTATTCTACGTGGCGTTACGCTGCGCGGTATAGATTCCGTGATGGCGTCGCTTGAACGGCGTCAGCGCGCCTGGGATAGCCTGGTTGACTTGATCGACAAAGCCAAGCTTAGCGAAATCTACAGCGTGGAACCAATGTCTAAACTGCCCGAACTGGCACAGCAGATTGTTGCCGGTGAGATTCGCGGCCGGGTCGTTATCGATGTCAACGCCTGATTAAATCGCACCGCGGCGAATCTGGTCCAGTTCGATGGACTCAAACAAGGCCTGAAAGTTACCCTCGCCGAAACCCTCATTGCCTTTGCGTTGAATAAATTCAAAGAAAATAGGGCCAATGACCGTGGTTGAAAAAATTTGCAGCAAGGTGCCCTGCCCTTCGGTAGGCGCACCGTCGATAAGTATGCGGCGGGCGCGCAGCGCTTCCACGTCTTCGCCGTGGCCCGGCAGACGCTCGTCGATCATATCGAAGTAAGAGTCAGGCGTATCTTGCAACGTGATGCCACTGGCTTTCAGGCGGTCGACGGTAGCAAAAATATCATTGCTGCCCAGCGCAATATGTTGAATACCCTCGCCCTTGTATTCATTGAGATACTCGACGATTTGTGATTTGTCGTCGCTGGATTCATTAATCGGAATGCGAATTTTGCCACAGGGGCTGGTCATGGCGCGGCTGACCAGCCCGGTCTGCTGGCCTTCGATATCGAAATACCGAATTTCGCGAAAGTTAAATATGCGCTCATAAAACCCCGACCACACATCCATGTTGCCGCGGTGTACGTTGTGCGTTAGATGGTCAATATAAGTCAGCCCGGTGTCAGGAGGTACATTCTGCTCTTCTTCAGCGAGGGGCTCAAAGTCAATATCGTAAATTGTCTTGTCGCCATATCGGTCGACCAAGTACAGCCGGCTACCGCCTATGCCCTCGATCGCGGGAATATTCAACTGCATCGGGCCCGGATTACCAGGCACTGGTGTCGCACCCTCATCAATGGCGCGCTGGTAGGCTTTTGCCGCGTCTTTAACTCTAAACGCCATTGCGCAGACCGAGGGGCCATGTAGCCTCGCGAACTCCTGCGCGAAGCTGTCGGGTTCAGCATTGATAATGAAATTGCAGTCCCCCTGCTTGTGCAGCGTGACGTTTTTAGAGCGATGTTTGGCGACTACAGGAAAGCCAAGCTTGTGAAACAGCTGGCGCAGCTGTTCGGGGTCGGGTGCCGTGTATTCTACAAATTCGAAGCCGTCGGTGCCGACTGGGTTGTCAAATAGGTCACTCATCCTGCTATCTCCTGTGTTTACAACGACACAGCGTGCACAGACGCGCTGAGATGTCTTCGGTTGCACATAAATTATATATGTCTACTTCAGGGTTATTTCTCTTTTTTTGGCTGTTGCGTATAATATTTCGATGCATTCTTTCCTGTTTTCACTATATTTCGGTTATTTCTTGCTATGAGTATCGAAAAAACAGAAGCGTTAATACTACGCGCGCTGCAACGTAACGGGCGCATGTCGAATGTCGAGCTGGCGCAGCAGGTTGGCATATCCGAGTCGCCCTGCTTTCGGCGCGTAAAACAGCTGGAAGAAAGCGGCGTCATCAGCGGTTACTACGCCGCGCTTGATCAACGTCGGCTAGGCCTGGAAGTCACTGCTTTTGTACAGGTAAACCTCGACCAACGTTCAACCGCCGAGACCAGCAAGTTTCTAGAAGCCGTGCGTAACGATGAGCACATTATCGAGTGTTACGCCACCAGCGGTGAGCATGATTATTTGCTAAAGGTGGTCGCCCGTAATATCGATCATTTTGGCGAACTGAGCCTGCAGCGTATTTTGAAACTGCCAGGCGTTAAAAATATTGTTTCCAGTTTTAGCTTGCAGGAGGTCAAGAACAGTCGGGCGTTGCCGATTTAACCGTGGCCGGCATCTAAAAAAGTCAGACCACGCTGCAAATTCAGGCTGGAAAAATTTCTGCTTACAGGCAGGCTCTCGCTTTCTATTTGAACCGACCGTAATTTCCTTGTTTGGTTCGGCCCAGCGCTACCCGCACTACAGGCTACTTGCACGCCGTGTATGGGCGCAGAATTGAAGCGCTTTTTTGTACCCGAATAGTAGTTTTCATTTGTTGCGAGAATGCGATAATGCCGCCTTGCAAAAAAGGGCATCTCTAGCAATTGCCTGGAGGCCTCTGCTGCGGTGCACTGGTTCGATGTATGCCCACTATGCTTTCACCAGCGCCTTCACCAATGCGTTTTGCCGAAAGCGGCCTGCTTAACACGGCATTAGGCAATATCACATTGAAGGGTTAGCAATGAACGAACAACAAAAAATGGCCCTGGCGACACTGGAAAATCTGCAACGCATTTTCACCACGCCCGAGTCGCCGGACTCCACCCTGAGTAAGATAGATCAGGAAATAACCAACGATTTGCTGGGCTTTCTGCGCGACAATATTGTCGCCACGACCGAGCGGCTCACCGATATTGAAAAACAATTCAGCGATCCTGCTATTCCAGAACAACCTGTGTTCGTGTCACAGCAAACCGACTTTTTGATGGAAAAGGTGGTTGCGCAGTCGGTACATACGGCGTCGCCACGTTTCATCGGCCATATGACCAGCGCGCTGCCCTATTTTATGCTGCCGCTGTCGCGAATTATGATTGCGCTCAACCAAAACCTGGTCAAAACCGAAACCGCGAAATCCTTCACGCCGCTGGAACGGCAGGTGCTGGGCATGCTGCATCACCTCATATATCAGTACGATGACGCTTTTTATAGTCACAGCATGCATGCCAGTCGGCGGGCGCTAGGGGCGTTCTGTTCCGGCGGCACCATCGCCAATATCACCGCCTTGTGGGTAGCACGCAACGAAGCGTTTCCCGCCGACGGCGACTTCGCCGGCGTCGGCAAAGAGGGAATACACCGCGCCCTGGCGCACTATGGATACCGTGATGTCGCTATTCTGGTTTCCCGGCTGGGCCACTATTCCCTGGGTAAAGCGGCCGACGTGTTAGGCATTGGCCGTAATAGTATCGTCCAGATCGACACCGACGCCGCTAACCGAATTGATATAACGCAGACCAGAGAGGTGGCAGCACGCCTGCAACAAGATGGCGTGAAGTTGCTGGCCCTGGTCGGAATAGCCGGAACGACTGAGACCGGTAGCGTCGACCCATTGCAGGAACTCGCCGCCATAGCCGACGAATTCGACGTACATTTTCATGTCGACGCGGCCTGGGGTGGGCCAACGCTGTTGTCGGAACAACATCGTGCGCTGCTTAGCGGCATAGAACAAGCCGATTCCGTCACACTGGATGCGCACAAACAGTTATACGTGCCGGTGGGCGCAGGCATGGTGATATTCAAGGAGCCGACGGCATTGGCGGCCATTGAGCATCATGCACGCTATATTATTCGCCCCGGCTCACGCGACCTGGGTGCCACCACGCTGGAAGGGTCGCGGCCGGGCATGGCGCTGTTAGTGCATTCCAGCCTGCAGATTTTGGGCCGCAGCGGATACGCACTGCTAATCGATCAAGGCATAGAAAAAGCCAGGTCGCTGGCAACAATGATTGACCGCGATCCCGACTTCGAATTAATGACCGCGCCCGAACTGAACATCCTCACTTACCGCTATGTGCCGGCGGAAGTTCAGGGAATGCTGGATGATGTAGAACACCAACAAACATTAAAAATCAATGACATACTCAACCAGATCGCCGAGCGTATGCAGGTATTGCAACGCGAAGCGGGCCACTCTTTCGTGTCGCGCACGCAGGTGCAAATTGCACGCTATGGGCAGCAGTCGCTGATTGTGTTGCGCGTAGTGCTCGCCAACCCGTTAACCACAGTCGATATTCTGGCGGAGATTTTAGCGGAGCAGAAAACTATCGCGGCGGAAGCTGGCGTACAGAAACTGCTGAAAGCACTTGAGGCCTAGTGGTGTAACGAATGTAGCGTTCATATAGAAGCACACACTAGCGCTGGCAGAACATTTTAATAAGCGGTTTTTCGCTAATGCGTAAGTCACCCGCTTATAATACCGCCACTTATACTCACTTTCTCACGAACGTGGAAAGCAACCATGAGTCATCCCACGCCGTTGCAGTACCTGCCCGGCTTTGGCAACGAACATGAGTCCGAAGCTATTGCCAACACGTTACCGGTGGGGCAGTTCTCTCCGCAGCGAGTCAAACACGGATTATACGCCGAGAAATTTAGCAGCACAGCGTTTACCGCACCGCGGCATCGCAACCGCCGTGATTGGTTGTATCGCATTCGGCCCTCGGTCACGCGCGGAGATTTTCGCCGCATAGAAAACGGCCTTATTCGCACCGGCCCGATCACAGAGGTTGCGACGCCACCCAACCCGTTGCGCTGGGACCCGCTGGAGATACCCTCCGCGCCGCAAGATTTCGTTGCCAGCCTTGTCACGCTGGCGGCTAATGGTAATGCAAGCGCGCAGGTTGGCATGGGAATACATCTTTATCTTGCCAACCAATCCATGCACGAACGGTTTTTTTACAATGCCGACGGTGAGCTGCTATTAGTGCCGCAGCACGGCAATCTACTGATGCATACGGAATGCGGTATTCTGCATGTTGCACCCGGTGAAATATGCGTACTACCGCGCGGCATGACGTTTCGTGTTGAGTTGCCTGACGGCGCAGCACGCGGTTACATCTGCGAGAATTACGGCGCACCGCTGGAATTGCCCGAACGCGGGCCGGCCGGTTCCGACGGCTACGCTAACGATCGGGACTTTATGGCACCGGTCGCCGCTTTCGAAGACCGGGAGGGTGATTTCGAACTCGTCTGTAAGTTTAACGGCGCGATGTTTAGCGCCGCTATAGACCACTCCCCGTTGGACGTAGTCGCCTGGATCGGCAACTCCTACCCCTACAAGTATGACCTGGCACGCTTCAATACAATCAACAGCGTCAGCTACGACCACCCGGACCCATCCATTTTTACCGTGCTGACGTCGGCTTCCGACACAGTGGGCGTGGCCAATATCGACTTCGTGATTTTCCCGCCACGCTGGATGGTAGCGGAAAACACCTTTCGTCCGCCCTGGTATCACCGTAACGTGATGAGCGAGTTTATGGGGTTGATCAAAGGCGAGTACGATGCCAAAGCCGAAGGCTTCGCACCTGGTGGTGCCAGCTTGCACAACTGCATGGCGGCGCACGGGCCGGATGCAGCGGTTTTTGCCGCAGCGTCTAACGCGCCATTACAACCGCAAAAACTGCAGGATACGCTCGCGTTTATGTTCGAATCGCGCTACGTTATTCAAGCAACGCTGTACGCGCTTGAGTCCACCGCCAGGCAACAAGACTACACGCAGTGTTGGCGGGCTATAGGGAAGCAATTTTCGGGGCGCTCCCAGGAGAATTTATGAAACTGGCATCGCTAAAAAACAGTACGCGCGACGGTCAACTCATCGTCGTTAATCGTGCCTTAACGCAGGCCGTTAAAGTGCCCGACATCGCGCCAACCTTGCAGTTGGCGCTGGAAAATTGGGACACGCTTGCCCCCCGGTTGGAAGCCGTTTACGCCAAACTGCAGACCGATGAGATGCCCGACGCATTCGCATTTGATGCAGTGCAATTGGAAGCGCCTTTACCACGCGCCTACCACTGGGCCGACGGCAGTGCTTATGTTACCCATGTAGAACTGGTACGCAAGGCGCGCGGTGCCGAACTGCCCGAATCATTTTGGCAAGACCCACTGATGTATATGGGGGCCTCGGACGCGTTTATCGGACCCTGCGATGACATTATGGTGGAGTCAGAGGAATGGGGAATCGATTTCGAATCTGAAGTGGTGATTTTTACTGACGACGTACCGGCTGGAGTCAGCGCCGAAGGGGCGAAACAACATATTAAACTGATCGCACTGGTAAACGATGTCTCACTGCGCAATTTAATTCCGGCTGAGCTGGCGAAGCAGTTTGGTTTTTATCAGTCCAAACCGTGGACGTCGTTTACGCCGGTCGCCGTCACGCCAGATGAATTTGCCGACGCATGGGATGGATCAAAACTGCATCTGCCAATGCTGTCAGTGATGAACGGCACACAAATAGGCGCGCCGAACGCCGGAGTGGATATGACCTTTGGCTTCCCGCAACTGATTGCGCACGCAGCGAAATCACGTTCTCTCATGGCGGGCACGGTAATCGGTTCAGGCACGGTGGCCAATCAGGGCAGCCCGGATGGCTCAAGCTGTCTTGCGGAGGTACGTTGCCTGGAAACCATTGCCGACGGCAAGCCTTCCACGCCGTTTATGCAGTTTGGTGATCGCATTGAAATCGAAATGCGCGATGCCGAGGGGCGGTCTATATTTGGCAAGATTGATCAGGTGGTGAAACAATACTATCCACCGGGATGAAAACAGTGGTCACAATGAAACTCTACACTTACTACCGTTCTTCATCTGCATATCGGGTGCGCATCGCGCTTAACCATAAAGGCATTGCCTACGAGCACTGCACCGTTAATTTGCTAACACACGAGCAAAGGAGTGAGGATTATCTGGCGCGCAACCCTCAAGGGCTGGTGCCGACGCTGGAGACCGACCATGGCGAGCTGATCACGCAGTCTACTGCTATCATTGAATGGCTTGATTCAGCCTATCCTGAAATTCCTTTGTTACCCGGCGACGCATTGCAACGCGCCAGGGTACGCGCGTTAGTTAATATTATCGCCTGCGATATTCAACCGCTGAATAATGTGCGAGTGCTAAATTATTTAAGCAACGACCTGACCGTTAGCGACGAGCAAAAAAACGTCTGGTATCAACACTGGATTAGCAAGGGATTTAGCGCACTGGAAGTGCAGCTTGATAACGCCGGTTTTAGTTACGGCACATCGATCAGCATGGCGGATGTGTATCTCATACCGCAGGTTTACAACGCTATTCGCTTCAATTCCAACATGGCCGATTACCCGAACATTGCGCGTATTTACGCTGCATGCAACCAGCTGGATGCGTTCAAGGCTGCACACCCGGACCAGCAGCCAGACTGTACGCCTAGTTAAAATGCATTCGCCCTGACACTATCGCACTGCTGCGGAGACTGCCAGATGACAAATAAACCGCTGTGGTATCCCTCCCCCACGCGCGTGGCCGCCGCAAACATTACCCACTTTACCACTTACGTTAACCAACAATACGCCGCCGGCGCGACCGACTACCCCAGCTTACATTACTGGAGTATCCAGCATAAGCAAGTGTTCTGGAAAGCCGTATGGGATTTTTGCGCTGTTATTGGTGATCGAGGCAGTGAGCAAGTATTGGTCAACGCCGAGCAGATGCCCGGCGCAGAGTGGTTTCCAGATGCGACGCTAAACTTTGCTGAAAACCTGCTGCGTTACGACGACGATTCCTGCGCTATAGTATCGCGGTTGGAAAATGGCGAGCGTCGCCGCCTCAGCTATGCCGAACTGTGGGTTCAAGTAGCGCAGCTCGCGGCAGCATTCAAGGCAAGAGGTATTGAGCGCGGTGATCGCATCGCCGCTTTTATGCCCAACATACTGGAAACGGTAGTCGGTATGCTGGCGGCAAGCAGCATCGGCGCGGTGTGGTCATCGTGCTCGCCAGACTTTGGCATCAACGGCGTACTGGACCGCTTTGGGCAAATCGAGCCCAGGCTATTAATCGCCTGCGACGGCTACCATTACAACGGCAAGGTTATCGATACCGGCGAACGCCTGCGCGCCATAGTGAAAGAGATAGAGTCTATCGACACGCTTATTCTGGTTCCCATAGTGGGAGTCGACACAAGCGCATTAACGAATGCGGTTTTATACGATGACTTTCTGATAAAGCACAACACCCCCACGCTGCGGTTTGAGCCCTTGCCCTTCAACCACGCGCTGTACGTCATGTATTCCTCTGGCACTACCGGCACCCCCAAATGTATCGTCCACGGCGCCGGTGGTACTTTACTGCAACACTTAAAAGAGCAGCATCTGCACGTCGATTTAAAGCGCGAGGATGCGCTTTACTACTTCACCACCTGCGGCTGGATGATGTGGAATTGGCTGGTCAGCGGCCTGGCCGGCGGCGCGACGCTGGTGCTGTACGACGGCTCGCCGTTTTACCCCAAGCCGGAAGCCTTGATCGATATGATCGACGAGGAGAATATTTCTATTTTTGGCTGCAGCGCGAAATACATTGCGGCGCTGGAGAAAGCCGGCGTTAAGCCAAGGCGATCGCATCAGTTATCGCAGCTAAAGACCGTACTCTCTACCGGCTCGCCTTTGTCGCATGAGAGTTTTCAGTATGTGTATCGCGAGGTGAAAGACGATGTGTGCCTGGCGTCGATTTCCGGCGGCACTGATATTATCTCTTGCTTCGCCTTAGGCAATCCCTGCCTGCCAGTTTACGCCGGTGAGCTGCAGTGTCGAGGCTTAGGCATGGCAGTGGAGATATGGGACGACAACGCCAACAGCGTAACAGAGGAAAAAGGTGAGCTAGTCTGCACTGCGCCCTTCCCCAGCATGCCAATTTATTTCTGGAACGATAAAGACAATGCCAAATTCCGTGCCGCCTACTTCGAGCAATACCCCGGCGTATGGGCCCAGGGTGATTACGGCGAAATCACCCAGCACGGCGGCGTTATTATCCACGGCCGCTCGGATGCAGTGTTAAACCCGGGCGGCGTGCGTATCGGCACCGCAGAAATCTACCGCCAGGTGGAAAAAATTGACGAAGTATTAGAGAGTATCTGCGTAGGACAGGATTGGCAGGAAGATGTTCGCGTCGTGCTATTCGTTGTGTTGCGCCAGGGTGTAAGCCTAACGGAGGAGCTTCAGGATCATATTCGACACACCATTCGCGCCGGCACCACGCCTCGCCATGTACCCGCCGTTATCATTCAGGTCACCGATATACCGCGTACCATTAGTGGCAAAATTGTCGAATTAGCGGTGCGCGATGTGATCCACGGCCGAGCGGTTAAGAATGCTGACGCGTTGGCAAATGCGCAGAGCTTGAAGCTGTTTGAGAATCTTGCAGCGCTGCAGTGATACCGAATTATGTATGCGGCAGCGCAATCACCGACTGGCTATGATCAACGCTAAACGTCACTGTCATAGGATTGTGGTCAGAGCTGCCGACCGAGCGCACCGAAGCGGTTTTTTTATGCAGCCCGCGTACGAAGATATGGTCCAGCGCCATGCCGAACGCCTGCTTGCGATGGTCGGTGGTGAAGCGAATTGGCTCCAGTTGATTTTCAACGATCAATTCGTCAACGATGTTCAGTCGCTTGCGCCGCCAGGTATTAAAATCGCCGGAGCAAATAATTGGCCCTTTATGCGCGGCAAACTCCTGCAGCACGCTTTCCAGCTGTTGTTTGAAGCTACGAATACCGGCGGTGAAGTTTATCGCATGGATATTGGCTACCAGCAAGGTGCTGGCCATACCCTCCAGCCGATACTCTGATATCAACGCCGCCTTCGGCAACCGCGTCCACGGCTCGCGATGGCTGTGCTGCGTGTGATTCACGGTATGCGCGCGCGACAGCGTCATGACGCCGGTACTGTGGTCGCGCCGGGTAAAACCCGGAGCAAAGGTCCAGCAACATTCTGAACCAAACAGCTGTGGTATGTCGTACTCGAGCTTGGCTTCCTGAATAATAACCAGGTCAGAGGCATGCGCCAGATGGGCCAGATCACGCTCCCAACCAATGCGGCTGCCTTTGGCTATATTCCAGTTTAGCACCTGGATATGATTAGAATTTAACGCTTCCGCTAACATGTACTACTCACCAATATAGTTATTTAGATCGCTTTTTCGGCGTCATGCAGTAAAGACGAAATGCGGTCAATGCACAATAGCCGATACAACAATTTACGTCTTGCCCGGCAGCTACTCACGCCGCTAGTGCGTTTGTCTTTGAGTTTAGTTTATTTATCTCCAAGATGCTTAGCTACATACCAGCAAGACGCCTCAACGGTCTTGTTTTGCTCACGCGCCCAAGCCAAGCCTGCAGCAACGAGTTGGGCCGCGTGGCCATGTCTACGTAATTCCGGCGGTACGTAGGTGTGAGTGAAGTCTACGCCGTCATCGCCCAGCAAACGGTATTGCAAAACACTTTCAAGCCCTTGCAGCTCGAGGGTAAATTGATTGTTGTCGATGTCGTGAATTATCGCCATGCGTAGCGCTCCCGCCGTTTACAGATTGTAGTACCATGTTAACCATAAATTTTGCGGAGTGTAGTAATGATTACCTATTTATATTGGACCGTTTTCTTTGGCGTGGCACTGGCGATTATGGCGTGGTTCGGCATGAAGCTGCAGGCCTGGAAAACGGCAGCGGTGATGGCTTCTATTGTGCTACTGATTGGCTGGGGCGCATATTATTTTCACTTTCAACAGCTTTTCGTGAAAAGCTGGGGGGGGGTAATGTCGGTTAAAGTGCCGAAAGACGAAGTGCACCTCGCCGCCACCTGGAAAGACAATAATTTGTGGATTGAAAACTACAACCCAAAAACCAATACCTGCCATTTTCGCGAGTACTCCAAAGGCAATCTGCTTGAGGGTCATGTCAAAATAAAAAACTGCAATCCACAGCGTGCGGGTGGCGCAGCGGCGGCATCAGGCCAGAGGCAAATTAAACAGCCGGCTGCACAATAGCTACCGCTTGCGCAAAGTAAGCGACCTAGTGGGACGGTCGTATGTAGAGACTGAGGGCTGTAAATAATGTTAAACACGCGATCCGGTAATCGACGGCTTCTGCTATCAATGCTGGTCGCTGTCGCGTTGCTGGCAGCCTGCTCCGGCGATGGCAACATCAATGATCCACTGTTCCCACCTGACACTACCTCGGCAGTGGATCCGTTTGCCGCAACCGGCACGTTCCTCGGCGTGCTGCCGCCGGGGTCGGGCGACGGCAACGACGGCAACATCAATGCCAATCCAAACTCAACCGACCAGCGCGCGATGTACGAAAATCTGGCTTTTAGCGACAACTACCCCACTGCCGGTTAACTCAGCGACGCAGATCTAACACCCCGTTATTTCAAAGACAGCGCGCTTGTTGCGGAAGATACCTTTACCTCCCCGCAGCGCGTCAGCGACGGTACGCTAACGGCGCGCATTGGCCGCGATGTGCTTGCGGTCGCCGCGTTGGTGCAATCGACCTTTGCTACCGACTATTGATGAAGACGCCTGCCCGCTGCAAGCTGCTTTCGCCGGCCAATTCCCTGGAGCCGTATTATTCGATAGCGGCAGCCTGCAACAACGTGAGCTGCTGACTATCGAGGACTGCGTTGCACCCGATATGGCGACCGGCAGCGATATTGTTTGCCCTCAGTTTGGCGAAGATATAGTCGATGATACGGTCACGCTTGCATCCGCCTCATCAACATCGCTGGAACTTATCGTCGGGAAATCGCCGCTGTTAACCCTGCTGGAAAGCTTGAGTAATACGGTCGTCAACAGGCACGAAGCAGCACGCGTGCCGTATCGATCTTATTGTCCACCTTACTCTGCCACTCAGTTACAAGCCGGCCGTGAGCGCGCCCAGTCGACACTGCACAAACTGCGCCTGGCGCTTAACAAAGACGCTTTTCCAACCATGGCCTCCAACGCCATATTGGTCAACGCTGACCAGACCGATGCTGGCCAACCTATCGCCGTGTTCGGTCCGCAGACCGGTTATTTCTCACCGCAACTATTGATGGAATTTTCGCAGCAAGGTGGTGGCATCAATAATCGCGGCGTAGCTTTTGCCGGCGTACCGTATGTCATCATTGGCCGTGGTATCGACCACGCCTGGAGCGCCACGTCGGCAGGCGACGACATTATTGATATACGCGCACTGCGTCTGTGCGAGCCGAACGGTGGCGCGCCGACGCGTGCTTCCACGAGCTATTTATATAACGGTGTCTGCATGCCGATGCTGCAGCGCCGCGATGAATGGACCGCCGAAACCAATGCCACCACACCCGCCAGCGCCAATCATATACGTCGGGTATTGGATATGGCGTTGGGGCAAAGCTCGACACCCTACCGCCAACTCAGATGCGCAGGCAGCAGCGAGCTGGAAGATTGCCGCGCTGCGTTAGTGGCCAGCCTGCAACAGACAATAGCGCAGCTTGGCAGCGACAGGCAGCAATGGGCCAGCAATCTGAAACAGGATGACGCCATCAATCACACCGCCTTCGGACTGGCTGACCCGCCCTACAGCCATTGGCAGAATCGCCCCACCTGGCAGCAGGTAGTGCAGCCGACTCAGGATGTACTGCAGTAGAGCACAACAACATAAAGTTTGCTGCAAGTCTGTGAAACTCCGGCGTGATTCCGCTACCATAGCGCTGATTAGAAGTACTTTGGAGCCTCGAAGCTGTGAACAAATTTGTAGTCGGCCAGCGCTGGATCAACGACGCGGAATTGCTGCTTGGCCTGGGCACGGTCGTCGATGTGGAACATCGCACGGTCACCATCGTCTTTCTCGCCACCGGCGAGACGCGCACTTACGCCAAACAGACCGCTCCACTGTCACGAGTGAGGTTCACCCAGGGCGACGAAATTCAAAGCCACAGCGGCGACGGCCTGACTGTTACTCACATTGAACCCAAAGACGGGTTATTGCTTTACCATGGTATCGATTCCAGCGGTGCCGCAGCAACGCTGCCGGAAAGCGAGCTGGACAATTTTATGCAGCTCAGCCGCCCGACCGAGCGCCTGTTTGCCGGCCAGATTGACGCTGACAAGTGGTTTGAGCTGCGCTACCAAACCTGGCAACAGAATAGCCAGCTGAATCGCTCCGAGCTACGCGGCCTCACCGGTAGCCGCACCAGTTTAATCCCTCACCAACTGTACATTGCTCATGAAGTGGCTAATCGCTACGCGCCAAGAGTGTTGCTGGCTGACGAAGTAGGCTTGGGCAAAACTATCGAAGCTGGTTTGATATTGCATCATCAGCTGCTCACCGGCCGCGCCCAACGCGTGTTGATTGTGGTGCCGGAAAGCCTGTTACACCAGTGGCTGGTCGAGATGCTGCGGCGCTTTAACTTGCACTTCAGCCTGTTTGACGCCAGGCGCTGCGAGGAGATGCTCAGCACCGACCCCGAGCAAAACCCGTTTCTAACGGAACAGCTTGTGCTGTGCAGCCTGCCCTTCCTACGCGATCATGAGCAATACTACGCCAGCGCACTGCAAGGTGAATGGGACCTGTTGGTGGTCGACGAAGCCCATCACTTAACGTGGACACCAGTGCATGCCAGTCACGAATACGAGCTAATTGCTGCACTCGCCGAACAAACAACGGGCGCACTGCTGTTGACCGCCACACCGGAACAGTTAGGTAAAGAAAGTCACTTTGCGCGGCTGCGCTTGCTCGACCCCGAGCGCTTCCCGGACTATGAAGTATTTCTTAGTGAAGAGGAAAGTTACGAACCGATCGCTGATGCGGTGCAGGCGCTGCTGGAACACGGTGCTCTGCATGAGACCGACTGGCACGTGCTGGAAGACACGATTGTCGAGGCTGACAACCGCGCGTTAGTCGACCGGCTGCAAAATAATCCTGACGACGAACAGGCACGCCAGGATTTAATAGAGCATTTACTCGACCGCCACGGCACGGGTAGGGTGCTATTTCGCAATACCCGCGCCGCTGTTAAAGGCTTTCCGGGCAGGACATTAACGGCTTACCCATTGCCAGCACCGGCGGCCTACGATAATGACATGCTTGCTGCCTTGCTACCCGAACAGGCATATCGCCAGCGTGACGATTACGCCAAGCCGTGGACACACGTTGACCCGCGCATTGGCTGGCTGATCGATATTAGCAAGACCATGCGCAATGAGAAGCTGTTAATCATTACCGCCACCGCCGAAACCGCGCTGGACATTGCCGAGGCGTTGCGGGTGAAAACCGGCATACACGCTGCCGTGTTTCACGAGGGCATGACTATTATAGAGCGCGACCGCGCCGCGGCTTATTTTGCTGACCTCGAGTTTGGCAGCCCACTGCTTATCTGCTCCGAGATTGGCAGTGAAGGACGCAACTTTCAGTTTGCCCACCATCTGGCATTGTTTGACCTGCCCCTCAACCCCGACCTGCTGGAGCAGCGCATCGGCAGGCTGGACCGCATCGGCCAAACGCAAACGATTAAAATTCATGTTCCCTATCTGCAGCACAGCGTGCAGGAAATTTTGCTGCGCTGGTACCACGAAGGGCTGGGCGCTTTTGAACACCCCTGCCCAGCAGGTCACGCTGTGTATGCCGAGGTCGAAGCGCTGCTGCAAGACGTAGTGCAACGAAATAGCGACGCCGATGAACTCATCACGCAAACGAAGACGCTGCGCCTCGCGCTAAACGAGCAGCTGCACAAAGGCCGTGACCGGCTACTGGAATATAATTCCTGCCGGCCTGGGCTGGCTGAAGCGTTAACCGAACAAGCGCTGAAAGACGATGCTAACTCTACCCTGGCAGAGTATATGGAAGCCGTATTCGACTGTTTCGGTGCGGCCAGCGAGCCGCATAGCGAGCAGGCGATTATTATACGCCCCGCTGAGAATATGATTGCACCCTTCCCTTTGCTGCCCGACGAAGGCATGACGGTGACCTACGATCGTCAGACGGCGCTGGCGATGGAGGACATTCATTTCCTTACTTGGGAACACGACATGGTCATCGGCGCCATGGAAATGGTGTTGGAAAATGAGCTGGGCAATACGGCTGTGACGGCCATTAATCTACCGGGAGTCAAACCCGGCACGCTATTACTGGAAAGCCTGTTTGTGCTGGAAAGCCCGCAGCGAACCAGCCGCTACCTGCCGCCTACTACCGTGCGAGTACTGCTCGATGAAAAAGGCAAAGACCTGGCGGCCATTGTCAGTCACGATGCAATGAAGGTGCTGAAAACCAAGGTGGATAAAAAAACCTCGGTCAAGGTTGTGCGCGCCCGCACCGAGCAGCTGCAGGGCCTGGTGCGCCAGAGCGAAGAACGGGCGGCCGCGCAGCTCGATGCTATTATGCAGCAGGCCAGCGCGCGCTCCACCCATTTGCTAAACGAAGAAATACATCGCCTCGAAGCGTTGCGGCAGGTTAATCCTAACGTGCGCGACGACGAAATCGATTTCTTCCGGCGCGAACTGCAGGACCTGAACCATCTGATCGAATCGCTACGCTTACGCCTCGATGGTCTGCGCGTGATAGTGGCGACCTAGTGTAGTGTTTCAAATAAAGCGTACATACAGAAGCTCATATTTCGCGCTCTACAAGACGCAGTTTGCAGGGAATGTAGGTCTCCTTTCCAAAAACTGCAACGCCGGAGAGCGCGAAATATGTGCTTCCCTTCGGGCGAGCCGCCAAGGGGCCATCCGCTGCAT
>RCMY010000850.1_pt1 | contig 32573 bp, 23 predicted proteins | sample 2041341 | NCBI WGS metagenome assembly RCMY01 (sample SAMN09708234, study PRJNA481090) | Marine sediment metagenome, whole genome shotgun sequencing project. | reverse complement strand
CTGCATGGGCCGATTGTCGACGCACAACGAAGTCGCGTCCAAGATCTCAGACCTCGAGGCGCTCACGCAGCTGTTCGACGCTGAGTGCGAGAGCGATGGTTGGCGTCTCGCGGTCGCTGTCTGCGCGCAGCGCTACGACGACGCAGCGCTGGGCATCGAACTGATCGGCGAGAGCAGCGCGGTGATCCTGCATTCGAGTGGGCTCTCAGCTGGTGTGCCGCGCGGAGCCTTTCCGATCTCGACGGACTCGCAGCTGGCCTTCGTCCGGCACTCACGCGATGTCGTCGTGTCCGACGACATCAACTGTGACCCTCGATTCACTGCCGGCTCAATACTGGAACGATCAGGAATCCACAGCTCGATGTCGTGTCGCTTCGATCTGCCGAAGGGTCGGATCGGCGTCTGCGGCGTGTACTCGACACAGCACGCAGCATTTTCCGATGGCGACGTCGAGTCATTCCAGTCGTTCGTCGCCATGGTCGGCGCTGCAGTCTCACAATTACGCGAACGCGACCGATTGCGCCACGATGCACGGATCGATCCGCTGACCGGTGTCAGCAATCGCAGCACCGTGCTGCTGGCGCTCGCCGACCGCATCGCCACTCGTGACGACGTCTGCGTCTTGCTCATCGACCTCGATGGGTTCAAGACCGTCAACGACGACCACGGGCACGCCGTCGGCGACATGGTGCTGGCCGGATTGGCCGGGCGTATCGAACGATGCTTGGGAGCCGACGACATACTCGGTCGCCTCGGAGGCGACGAGTTCCTGGTGGTGACCACGGATCGCAGACGGGCGACACTGCTCGCAGAGCGAATCATCGGCCACCTCGAAGAAATCGTGCCGGTCGGTCGTTCGCTCGTGCAACTCTCTGCTTCTGTCGGCATCTCCTGCCGGCGCGACGGCGACGGGGCGACGTCGATGATCGAACGCGCTGATCGACTGATGTACACGGCGAAGTCCAGTGGGCGCGGTCAGATGCGTGCGGAGGACAAATGCAGTGCGGTGGGTGGACGCACGGCAGCAGCGAGTCGGGCACATGTCTCGCAGCGTCTGGTTCCACGCTCGGAGGTCGACGAGGCCATCGCTGGACTCCGAATGATGTACCAGCCGATCGTCGAGATCGAGTCCGGCGACGTGTACGGATACGAAGCCCTCACCAGGGGTCCGGTCGACCATCACCTCGAACTCCCGACCCTGCTGTTCTCCGAGGCTGCCATCCACGGGCGCCTTGGCGAACTCGAGATCGCAGCGAAGATCCTCGCACTTCGAGAGTCACCGGATGACGCTGTTCCGATCTTCGTCAACCTCGAACCAGCACTGCTCTGTGATCCGGCATGGGGGCCTCGTCTGATCGACGCCATCGTGCGGAGTGCTCGTGGCCGTCCGATCGTCGCCGAAGTGACCGAGCGAGCCGTGCTGCAGTCGCCTGGACGACTGCTCCAAGCCGTCGAGTCGTGTCGCGAGCGTGGCTGGAGTGTTGCGCTGGACGATGTCGGAAGTCGATCAGACAGCCTGGCGATCCTTCGCTGTGTTCGCCCCGATGTCGTCAAACTGGACATGGGGCTGATCCAGGCGAGCCGCTTCGCCCACGCCGCGAATGTCGCTGCAGCAGTGTCTGCGTATCGAGAAACGCATCCGTCGCTCGTCGTCGCAGAGGGAGTCGAGAACCAGGCACAACTCGAGCAGGCCAAGGTGCTGGGAGCCGACCTCGTCCAGGGCTACCTCTTCGGTCGGCCGGCGCCACGCGACTCGTGGGCGGACGCAAGAACGGCCCAGCCGAGTACGAGTCGGATCGAAGCAAGCCGACCGACTGCTCGTGAAGGGTCCAAACGCAACCTGCTGCATCTGTCGCGCCATGTCGAATCGGTCGTGCTCTCACCGGATTGCATTCTGCTCGCATCGGTGCAGCATGCAGACAACTTCACCGAGCGAACTCGCCAGCAGTATGCAGCGATCGCTCGTCGCTGCGGGATGGTCGGAGTCGTCGGCGTCGGGATGACCGCACGCTGGGGTGACTCCGTCAACGGCGTACGCGTCGCAGATCTGCAACCCGACGATGAACTGACGGCCCACTGGAACGTCGTCGTGGTGTCGCCTTCCAAGGTGCTGGCCTTGCTGGCGCAGGAGATCGAGGAGATCGAGCCACAGGTTGGCGAGGTGGGCACACCGCCGAGGTCGGACATGGACCGTCGCTTCACTTTTCGCCTCGTCACGGACAGCGACACGGTCGAGGCGGCTGCCCGAACAATCTTGCGATTGTTCTGACCTGACTACATGCGCTGGTAGTTCGGGGCTTCCTTGGTGATCGTCACGTCGTGCGGATGGCTCTCTTGGCGGCCGGCGGTCGTGACTCGCATCATGCGGGCGTTGCGGAGCTGTTCGAGCGTCGCCGCACCGGCGTAGCCCATGCCCGAGCGGAGTCCACCGACGAGTTGGTATGCCACATCGCCGAGCGGACCGGCAAACGGGACCCGACCCTCGATGCCTTCGGGCACCAGCTTCTGGCTCGCCGCGCCGACCGCGGTCTTGCCGCTCGAGGACTGGCCGGTGGCGTAGCGATCCTGGCTGTCGCCGGTCATTGCTCCCATCGAACCCATGCCGCGGTAGCTCTTGTACCGGCGGCCTTCGAACAATTCCATCTCGCCCGGGCTCTCCTCGACGCCGGCGAGGAGTGAGCCGAGCATCACCGTCGAGGCGCCCGCGGTGATCGCCTTCACGATGTCACCGGAGAACGTGATGCCGCCGTCACCGATGACCGGGATGCCCATCTCTGCGGCCTTCTTCGAGGCGAAGTAGATGGCCGACAACTGCGGCATGCCCGCGCCGGAGACGACACGTGTCGTACAGATCGACCCGGCGCCCACGCCGACCTTCACCGCATCGGCGCCGGCTTTGGCCAGGGCTTCGACTCCTTCTTCGGTGACGACGTTGCCGGCGGTGACGGCGAGTTCGGGCCATGAGCCCTTGACTCGTTCGATGGTCTTGATCACGTTGGCTGAATGGCCGTGCGCTGTGTCGATCGACACGGCATCGACGCCCATCGCGACGAGTGCCTCGACTCGTTCCTCGACGTCCGGACCGACGCCGATGGCCGCTGCACAGCGCAGCCGGCCGCGGCCGTCCCGTGAGGCGTTCGGGAAGTCCAATCGCTTCTGGATGTCCTTCACCGTGATCAGGCCGGCCAGGCAGCCGACACCGTCGACGAGCGGCAGCTTCTCGATGCGGTGCTGCTGCAGCAAGAGCTTCGCTTCGTCGAGTGAGGTGCCCACCGCAGCGGTCACCAGACCGCTGGAGGTCATGAAGTCGGTGACCGGGCGATCGAAATCGGCGCCTTCGCAGAATCTGATGTCGCGGTTGGTCAGGATCCCGACGAGGTGGCCCTCGTCATCGGTGATCGGCACGCCGCTGAACTTGAACCGGTTCATCAACGACTCGGCCTCGTGCAGCAGCGCCGTCGGTGGCAGGGTGACGGGGTCGGTGATCATGCCGGACTGGCTGCGCTTGACCTTCTGGACTTCCGACGCCTGGTCGGCGATCGACATGTTGCGGTGGATCACGCCGATGCCGCCATAGCGCGCCATTGCGATGGCCATGCGGCCCTCGGTCACCTTGTCCATCGCGGCGGACACGAGCGGGACGGCGAGCTCGATGTCGCCCGCGAACGTGGCGGTCGTGTCGACAGCGTCGGGCAGCGTTTCGGAGAAGCCGGGGATGACGACGACGTCGTCGAACGTCAGCGCCTCGAATCGGTCGAAGAGATCGTCGTTGATGCTCATGGTGAACTGTTCCTCTGTGACGGGTCAGGTGTTCGGGTTCGTCGGGTGCGCTGGCTCCAGTGTGACAGCACGATGCAAGTCATCGATGTCGGTGAAGCGGCGCGAGCACAAGTTGGCGAGTACGCCGACCAGCAGTCGGTGCTCGGTCGCGTGGATTGCGGACTCGAACTGTTCGAGGCCCGCTTCGACGTCGATCGCCACTGCTTCGGTCGCGAGCAGGGGGCCATCGTCGACACCCTCGTCGGGTACGAAGTGGACCATCACACCGGATTCGGTGCGATCTCCGGCCACGGCTTCCTCCCAGGCCCGCTCGATGGCGTGCATGCCCGGCAGTTCGCCGGGCTTGGCCGGGTGGAGGTTGACCACGCGCCCTGGGAACCAGCCGAGGAAGCTCAGCGTCAGGATGCGCAGCCAGCCGGCCAGCACGATGAAGTCGGGGTCGAAGCCCGCGACGAGTTCGGTGAGACGGGCGTCGTAGTCAGCGCGGTCCTCGTCGGGTCGGCGGCCGATGTGCACAGCCGGCACGCCGGCAGCATCGGCGCGCTGCAGGGCGAACACGTTGGCCTTGTTCGACACGACGGCGACGACGCGGCCGTTGATCCGCCCGTCGGTGCAGGCATCGAGAATGGCCTGCAGATTGGAGCCGTTGCCCGACACCAAGACCACGAGCCGCTGCTCGCGCACCGGGCGCTCGGCCTCCGGGGATGTGCGTGTGGACTGATCGGTCACGACAACACCACCCGCTTGCTCGTCCGGCCGGAACCGGCGACGAGTTCGCCGATGATCCAGGTTTCCTCGGCAATCGACTGCTGTACGACGTCGACCTGGTCGGGTGCGCAGACCACGACCATGCCGATGCCCATGTTCACGGTCCGGTACAGCTCCTCGGTACTCATCAACGGCGTCAGCTCGCGGACCAGTCGGAACAGCGGTGGGACGGGCCACGAACCCAGTGTGATGTGGGCATCGACGTCGTCGGGGAGCACACGTGGCAAGTTCTCCGGCAGGCCACCGCCCGTGATGTGGGCCAGCGCTTTGACGGCGCCCGTTGCGAGGGTCGGGGTGAGGAGATCCAGGTAGGAGCGGTGCGGTTCGAGCAAGGTGTCGCCGAGTGACCGGTCGAAGCCGTCGGGCACGACGTCCATCGGGGCCCACTCGAAGATCTTGCGCAGCATCGAGTAACCGTTGGTGTGCGGGCCGCTCGACCCGATGCCGATCAACACGTCGCCGGCAGCGACGTCGTCGCGGGGGAGCAGTTCGCCACGTTCGGCGACACCGATCAGCGTGCCGGCGATGTCGAACGATCCGGGCTGGTACACACCGGGCATCTCGGCAGTCTCGCCACCGAGCAGCGCACAGCCGGACGCTTTGCACGCATCGGCCATGCCACCAACGACCTCGGCGACGAGGTCGGCGTCGAGGACGCTCGCGGCGATGTAGTCCAAGAAGAACAGGGGGCGTGCGGACTGTACGAGGACGTCGTCGATGCAGTGGTTGACGATGTCCATGCCGACGCCGCGGACCTTGCCGAGGCGGGCAGCGAGTTCGACCTTGGTGCCCACTCCGTCGGTCGACGCGACGAGCACCGGTTCCTTCATCGCGACGATGCGGTCAGCGGAGAAGACACCACCGAAGCTGCCGAGCCCCTTGAGGACACCGGCTCCGGGCGTGTCGTGGGTGGCCTCGACGGCGGCCTTCATCTCGTCGATGGCACGGGCACCCTCGTCGATGTCGACACCGGCGGCCGCGTAGCTCGCCAATGCTGCGCCGGGGGCGCGCCAGGCGATGTCGCGCCGAACCTGCATGCCTTGGAACGAGATGGCGTCGAGCCGTGCGTACGCCCGATCGCGGGCGACACCGAGGTCGTCGCCGACGCCGGTCACTGCGAGCACGCGACCACCGGAGGTGTTGCCGTCGGCATCGACGCCGGCGTCGAAGCGGTGGGTGTGTTCGTGGCGGTCACCATCGGTGTTGGTGCCGGTCCCGGTGTCGGTGATCGGCAGGCCTGTGGTCGGCTCGGCGGGATAGCCAGATGACGCAGCGACGACTGCAACCGCCGACTGGTTGGACACGGCGAGTTCGACACCGCCGAGATCACCGTTTGCACAGGCGAGCGCGACCTCGGCGAGGTCGGATTCGAGCAGCGGCAGCACGGCCTGGGCCTCGGGGTCACCGAAGCGCACGTTGTACTCGATGAGGCGCGGGCCGTCAGCGGTGAGCATCAGCCCGGCGAAGATCACGCCGATGTAGGGCGTGCCTGCGGTGGCGAAGTGATCGAGAACGGGTTGCACGAACTGGCCGACGAGTTCCTGACCGGTGAACGGTACGGGGGCCGGCGCATAGGCGCCCATTCCGCCGGTGTTCGGGCCGACGTCGCCCTCGCCGATGCGCTTGTGATCCTGGGCGAGCGGCAGCGCCACCGCGGTCGTGCCGTCGCACAGCGCGAGCAGTGAGCACTCGGGCCCGCGCAGACGTTCTTCGAGGAGGAATGGTCCCGTCGAGGCAGCATCTGCGATGGCCTCACGCGTCTCGGCGTCGGTGGATGGCACGGCGACGCCCTTACCGGCAGCGAGGCCGTCCAGCTTCACGACGACGGGTGCATCGAGTTCGGCCCACCATGCGAGCGCAGCGGCCGCACGGTCCTCGCCCTCGAACCGGGCGAACGCCGGGCCGGGGATGCCGAGAGTCGTGGCGAGGTCGCGAGCGTACCCCTTCGAGGCCTCGAGCTGTGCGAGTGCAGCCGTCGGCCCGAAGCTCGGGATGCCGCGTTCGGTCGCCAGGTCCGTGGTGCCGGCGACGAGCGCCGCTTCCGGACCAGGAATCACCAGATCGGTGTCGTTCGTGCTCGCATCGCCGAGCCCCGGGGCCAACCGGACCTCGTGACCGTGCTGTCGGCACGCCCACGCGATCGCCTGTTCGCGGCCGCCGCTGCCGATCACCAGGACGCGCATCAGGCGATCACGCCTTCGAAGGCCAGCTTGGCCTGGGCGTCGCCGACGGCGAGCGGGTAGTCGCCGGTGAAGCACGCGTTGCAGTAGCCGTCGCTGCCCTCGTCGTCGTTCACTGCCCGCATCATCCCCTCGAGGGAGAGGAACGACAGGCTGTCGGCACCGATGTGCTCTCGCATCTCGGCAACCGACAGGCGCGCCGCCATCAGGTCGTCGTCGTGTCCCATGTCGACACCGAAGTGGCAGGCGTGGGTGATCGGCGGACACGTGATCCGGACGTGGACCTCGGTTGCGCCGGCATCGCGCACGAGCTTGACGAGCGGCCCTGCAGTGGTGCCGCGCACCAGGGAGTCATCGATCATGATCACCCGCTTGCCCGCGAGGTTCTCGGTCAGCGCGTTGAACTTGAGGGCGACGCCACGGTCGCGGATGTCCTGAGTCGGCTCGATGAACGTTCGGCCGATGTAGCGGTTCTTGATCAGCCCGTCGTTGAACGGCAGGCCACTCTCGCGGGCGAAACCGATTGCTGCCGGAATCGAGGAGTCGGGCACGGGGATGACGACGTCAGCCTCGACCATCGACTCCTTGGCCAACTCGACTCCGAGACGCTGGCGGGCGTGGTGCACGCTCTTGCCGTCCCACACCGAGTCGGGCCGGGAGAAGTAGACGAACTCGAAGGTGCAGCGCGCCCCCTTGGGCTGAGGAGCAAGGACCTGGGTCCGTTCGATCTCGCCGCCGCGCAGGGTGACCATCTCGCCGGGCTTGACCTCGTCGACGTCGACGCAACCCAGCGTGGCGAGGGCGCAGGTCTCACTCGCCACGGCATGGCCGCCGTGCGGAAGACGGCCGACGCTCAACGGGCGGAATCCCCACGGATCGCGCACGGCGATGACCTGGTCGGCGGCGAGGATGACGAGGGAGTAGGCGCCTTTCCAGGCGGGCAGGGTCCGTTCGATGCGTTCCTGCCAGGTCTGGCCGCCGGCAGCGGCGAGCATCAGGGTGAACACCTCGGTGTCGCTGGTGGCGGTGAGGCCGAAGCCCTTGTGCAACAGTTCGTCGCGTAGTGCGGTCGCATTGACCAGGTTGCCGTTGTGGGCGACCGAGAGCGGCCCGTGCATGGTCTCGACGAGGAACGGCTGGATGTTGCGTTCCGCATTCGAGCCGGTGGTGCTGTAGCGGGTGTGGCCGATCGCGTGGTAACCGGTGAGCGGCGCCATGGCCTCCGGGGTGAACACCGTCGAGACGAGGCCCGCCTCCTTGTGTAACCGGGTCCGCTTGCCGTCGCTGACAGCGATTCCGGCAGCCTCTTGGCCGCGGTGCTGCAGTGCGAACAGCCCGAAGAAGGCGAGTTGTGCAACGCCTTCGCCGTGCGGTGTCGACAGCCCCAGCACGCCACATTCGTCCTTCGGCTTGTCGCTGATTCGGACCGGGGTCACGGTCGATTCGGACGCCGGCGTTACTCCTGCTCCCGACCCCGAAGTAACGGGTGTGGTGGATGCGTTCATGCGGGGATCTCCAGTGCGGTGACTGCGTCGATGATGCGTTGGTCGGCGGGGTAGTTGCCCCGCTCGAAGGTGAGGCCGGTGAGGCGTTCGTAGATCTCGATGTAGCGGGCGCTGGTCTGTTCCCAGACGCTCGGGTCGAGTGTCGGGATGTCGCCCTCGCCGGTGTAGCCGGCGTCGGCCAGTGCCCGGCGCACGACCTCTTTGTCGAGGCTCTCGGGCTCGCGCCCGGCAGCGAGGCATGCTTCGTAGCTGTCGGCGACCCAGTACCTGGACGAGTCGGGTGTGTGCATCTCGTCGATCAGCATCACTGCACCATCACTGCCCTGGTTGCTCCGGTCCAGTCCGAACTCGTACTTGGTGTCGGCGAGAATCAACCCGGCGGCAGCGGCGCGCTCGCGGCCCCGCTCGAACACGGCCAGTGCTGCAGCGCTGACCTGCTCCCATACGCCGGCGTCGACGTGTCCGTCGGCGACGACGTCCTGGATGTCGAGCGGTACGTCGTGTTCGCCCATCTTGCCCTTGGTGGTCGGCGTGATGATCGGCTCCGGCAGCGCGGTGTTCTTCGCCAGCCCGTCGGGAAAGTCGTGGCCGTAGATGCGGCGTGCACCCGCTGCGTACTGGGTCCACAGTGCGGTGTCGGTGACGCCGGTGATGTGGCCACGCACGACGACCTCCACCGTCAGTGGGCGGGCCTCGCGGGCGATCAACACGTTCGGGTCGGGGAGCGACACGACGTGGTTGGGCACGATGTCGGCGGTCTGTTCGAACCACCAGGCAGCCAACTGGTTGAGGACCTGCCCCTTGTACGGCACCCGAGCGATGATTCGGTCGAATGCGGAGAGCCGGTCGGTGGTGACGAACAGCCGCTGTCCGGGTCCGAACGCGTACGACACGCGGACCTTCCCGAGCCGTCGATCCTCGAGTGGCAACTCGATGGTGTCGAACGGTTCGGGCAGCGTCATCGAATCAGAGTCCCTTGGCGTGCTGCACGCCGTTCTCGAACAGTCGCAGCCCGAGGCTGGACGGTTCGGTCGCTCCACGTGCTTCTCGCGTCTTGGACGGAGTACTCCGGCCGTGATGCGGGTGCTGCCGGTTCACGATGTGGTTCTCCGGGTGGGGCATCAGCCCGAGCACCACGCCGGTCGGGTCGCACACGCCGGCGATGTCGGCCACCGAACCGTTCGGGTTGGTGCTCCGGTACCGCAGCGCGACCTGGCCGGCTGCCGCGAGTGACTCGGGGTCGGGGTGCACGTAGCGACCCTCGCCGTGGGCGATTGGACAGTGGATCGGGTCGTCGATGCCTGCGGTCCAGATCGACTTGCTCTTGGTCTCGGTCTCCAACACGACCCAGCGACAGTCGAAGCGGCCCTGAGCGTTGTGGCCCAAGGCCCCTGGCAGCAACTTGGTGCGGGTGAGGACCTGAAAGCCGTTGCAGATGCCGATCAGCGGACGGCCCTGGTCGACGAAGCCGCGCAGCTCTTCGCCCAGACCGGTCATCAGGTCGAGTGCGAGCATGCGGCCGGCGCCGAGGGAGTCGGCGTGGCTGAATCCGCCGGCGACGACGGCGAGTCGGTAGTCACCGAGCAACCGTGGCCGCTTGACCAGTTCACTGGCGAGCACGACCTTGGCGTTGGCCCCGGCGAGTTCGAGTGCCTGGCGCACGTCACCGTCGCGGTTGGTGCCGGGCCCGGCGATGACGACGGCGGGTACCTGGCTCATGATCCTGCTCCGTCGAATTCGCGGCGGTCCGCCTGGTCGGGCTGCTGAAGTGGCTGCGGGAGTGATGGCCCAGTCGCATAGGCCTCACGGTTGAAGGCGTCGGCGAGATCGGAGACGAGGATCGGCTCGACGCCGGGCAGCGACAGCATGCCGGACTCGCTGACCTCGCCGATGCGCAGGCACTCGTGGTCCATGATCCGCTCGAACGCCGCGACGCTGCGCGGCTCGATCTCGACGACGAGGCGGCCGAGCGACTCGCTGAACAGCGACGCCGCGACGTCGTCGTTGTCGGGGAGCACGTCGATGCTGGCGCCGAGTCGGCCGGCGAGGCACATCTCGGCAAGTGCGACGGCGAGGCCGCCCTCGCTCACGTCGTGGCAGGACACGACCAGGCCGGCCTGCATGGCGGCGTGGAGGTGGCGGTAGCGAGTCGGCGCGTCGGGGTCGGGGGCCGGGGCGACGCCGGGCACCGGGGGAGCCCCGATGACCATGTCGAGGTGGGAACCGGCGAACTCGGGGTCGGTGGTGCCCAGCAGCATCAGCACGTTGCCGGCTTCTGCCAGGTCAGGGGTGACGCACCGGTCGGCGTCGGGGACGTGGGCGACGGCGGTGATCACGAGTGTCGGCGGCACGGCATGGCGTTCGCCGTCGTTGCCGATGTACTCGTTGTTCAAGCTGTCCTTGCCGGAGACGAACGGTGCGTTGTACATGTAGGCGGCAGCGCAACAGCCCTCGACGGCTGCGGCGAGTTCGCCGAGTGTCGTCGGACGGCGGGGGTCGCCCCAGGAGAAGTTGTCGAGCAGTGCGACCTTGTCGGGGTCGGCGCCGACGGCAACGACGTTGCGGATTGCCTCGTCGACGACGGCGTAGGCCATTGCCTCGGGGTCGTGGAGCCCGTACCACGGGTTGACGCCGATGCCGATCGCGATGCCGTGGACGGCCGTCGGCTCGGCCAACACGACGCCGTCGGCGGGTCCGTCGGATGCGGCACCGATGAGTGGGCGCACCACGGTCGATCCGAGGATCTCGTGGTCGTAGCGGTGGATCGTGCCGGCCTTGCTCGCGATGTTCGGATGCGACAGCAGTGCGAGCAGCACAGCGCGGGGGTCAGCCACCTTGCGGGTGGCGTAGGCGGTGCGATCGGGGTCGGGGAGCACGGCGCTCATCCGCCGTTGCGGGCGTCCGTCGTGCAGGAACACGGTGTCGATCTCGGCGACGGGTTCGCCGCTGGAACGGACGGTGAGGATGCCATCGCCGGTGAACGAGCCGATGTCGGCGACACCGACTCCGACACGGTTGCAGCGGTTGATGATCGCACTGACGTTGCGTGACGGCACCGAGATGACCATCCGCTCCTGGGCCTCGCTCAGCCACACCTCCCACGGCTCGAGGCCGGGGTACTTGCGCGGGACGAGGTCGAGTTCGACGTCGGCACCGATGCCCTCGGCCATCTCGCCGACTGCCGACGACAAGCCGCCGGCACCGCAGTCGGTGATCGAGGAGTAGAGGTCCTCGGCGCCGATCAGGACGTCGATGAGCAGCTTCTCGACGATCGGGTCGCCGATCTGCACGCTCGCGCCGGCGACCTCACCGGTCGTTGCGTCCATCGTGGCGGAGGAGAAGGTCGCACCGCGGATGCCGTCACGGCCGGTCGCTCCACCGAGCACCAGGACCCGGTCGCCGGCGAAGGGACCCTCGTGGAGGGGCCGAGCGGGGGCGGTGCCGATACAGCCGGCGAAGACCAACGGGTTGGTCGTGTAGGCCGGGTCGTACAGGATCGCGCCGGCCACCGTGGGCAGGCCGATCTTGTTGCCGTAGTCGGCCACACCGTCGATCACGCCTTCGCGAATGCGTCGGGGGTGCAGCGAGCCGTCGGGCAGGTCGGCGAGCGGCAGGTCGGCGGGGCCGAAACACAAGATGTCGGTGATGGCGATCGGCTTGTGGGCGATGCCGAGCACGTCGCGGATGACGCCGCCGACACCGGTGTTCGCTCCACCGAACGGCTCGACGGCTGACGGATGATTGTGTGTCTCGGCCTTGAGGGCGATCGTGATGCCCTTCTGGAACTCGACGATGCCGGCGTTGCCGACGAAGGCGGACCGGACGAACGGTGCATCGATCGTCTCGGTACAGGTCCGCAATTGGCGCATCAACGGTTCGAGCACCTGCTCGCCGCCCTCGGGCCCGCCGGTCGCATCGATCACTGCTCGGAATGTCTTGTGTGAGCAGTGCTCACTCCACGTCTGGCCGAGGGTCTCCAGTTCGAGGTCGGTCGGGTCGCGGTCGAGGCCTTCGAAGTGGTCGCGGATGACGATCATCTCTTCGGGGTCGAGGTACAACGCCCGCTCGACGTTGATCGCCGCGAGGCGTGCCTCGTCGGCGCCACGGATCGGGATGATCGTCGCAGTACCGGACGCGCCGTCTGCGCCCGGGTGGGTGGGCTCGATGCAGCCATGGGTCCACCGCTCGATGATCGGGTTCGCGACCAGGCGGGCCACGACGATGTCGGCAAGCTCGGCGTCGACGGACGCAGGAAAGCGCAACCGGATCCCCGTCGCGGCGGCTTCGATGTCGAGGCCCAGCTGCTGTGCGGCATGGCGTACGGCGTCGGCGTCGCTGTCGGTGACGCCGGGTTGGAGTGTGATCTCCACAGCGATCTGGTTGACCTTGGACGGTGGCGTGTCCCAGTTTCCTCGCTGCAGCAGCGGGTCGACGAGCACGCCGTGGAGGCGGTCGAGGTCCTCACCGGTGAGTTCACCGTCGATGAAGACGACGTCGGCGACTGAGACGCCGTCGACATCACCCAGACCGAGGTCGGACGCGCCCGTGACCACGGCTGCTGCGCGCGGATCGGGGTCGATGGAACGAATGGTCAGACGGTGCCGGGGGGCCACCGGCGCGACTGTAGGGACCACCAGATGGCACCGGTGAAATTTGTACAAAGTGTTCGCTCGGTCGACCGCGACGGCCGGGTCGGCGAGGGGATCGGGTCAGGGGCTGCGATGATGTGCCGATGGGCGCAACACGGCTGGTGCTGATCCGACACGGCGAGTCACAGGTGACCGTTGACCGGGTGATCGGCGGGCATCGCACCTGCTCAGGGCTGTCCGATCTCGGCCGTCAGCAGGCGCAGCGGCTCCACGATCGCCTTGCCGACACCCACGAACTCGATGGTGCACTGCTGATCTCCAGCCAGTTCGATCGAGCGATCGAGACAGCGCAGATCATCGGCCCGGCGATTGCCGGCGCCGACCTGCAGATCGACCCGGGATTCGGTGAACACGACCCGGGCCCGGAACTCGATGGCGTGAGCTTCGCGGCCTATGTCGACAGGTTCGGCTCGCCGAACTGGGGCGGCGACCCGCATTTCGAGGTGTTTCCCGGTGGCGAGACGATCGCCCAGTTCCACCTTCGCGTCGGATCGACCGTCTCGAGAACGGTGGAGGCGAACCCGGGCCGCATGATCGTCGTGTCCTGCCACGGTGGGGTCGTCGACGCAGTCTTCCGGCAATTGCTGCGCACCGCTCCGACCGGGGCCTTCGACCTGTGGACCACGAACACCTCGCTCACCGAGTTCGCGCTGGCTCCGTCAGGAACGACGTCACGGGGAGCGACGTCCGGGGAGGGTGGCGGCGCTGGGCGTCCGGCGGATCCGAAGTGGCGTCTGGTTCGCTACAACGACGCGGCGCACCTTGCCGGCCTCCCGTCGGCGACGAACGATCCGGCGCAGACCACGGTCCAGGACGACAGCGAGACAGACGCCTGACCCTGATGGAGCGATGATGGAGCGATGATGGAGCGATGATGGAGCGCTGGGTGATCGTCGGGGCGGGTTCGGCCGGGTGTGTCCTCGCCAACCGGCTCTCCGCCGACCCCGATCGTCACGTCACCCTGCTTGACGACGGCCCCGGTCTGGCTCCGGGTTCCGTGCCCGCAGCGATCGACGGCGCTGACTTCCTCGACGCACTCGCCGTACCGGGGCGCACCCACGGCGACCTGTTCGCCACCCGTTCGAGCGGTGCGCTGCCTGCGGCCTACCTGCGGGGGCGGGGAGTCGGCGGGTCGAGCGCCGTGAACGCGATGATCGCCCTGCGGGGGAGCGACGAGCAGTACCGGGCGTGGGGGTGGGACGACACCGACGTGGCGTGGCAACAGGTACAGATCCCGGCCGAGCATGCGACTGAGAGCGAACTCGGGAGTATCGATCGAGCGCTCCTGGCGGCGTCGCCCGCAGCTGAACGGGTCGACCTCACACGGCGCGCTGGACGACGGATCACCGCAGCGGAGGCATACCTCTGGCCGATGCTCGACCGGCCGAACCTCGTCATCAGCGACTCGACTGCAGTGGACCGCGTCAGCCGCACCGGCACGCAGATCATCGGCGTCCATCTGGACGACGGCACGCACCTCGATGCCGATCACGTCGTGCTCGCAGCCGGAGCAATCCACACCCCTGCCCTGCTCCTGCGCTCCGGCATCACCGGGCAGGGGGTCGGGGTGGACGTCGGGCAGCACCTGCAGGATCACCCGGCCGCAGCGTTCACGTTGCAACTGCATGATGCTGCCCGGTCGGAATCGGGCACGCTCATCGTCGGAACGATCCTGCACGAACGGATCGGTGACGACCTCGTGCAGTTCATGCCGATGAACCATCTTGGGCGCCAGGCCGGCAACGAGCGGCTCGGGCAACTGATGGTGGCGCTCATGACGCCGTCGGGCGCGGACGGTTCGGTCACGATCGACGGTGACGGCCGGCCTGTCGTCGACTTCGCACTCCTGCACGACGACCACGACCTGACTGCACTCGCCGCAGGTGCCCGACGCGCCCGAGAACTCCTGTCGCAGCCCGGCTTCGCCGACATCGTCGAGGCGGTCTACATCGACGACGTCGGAACCACCGCCGATGCGCTCGACGATGACGACGCGTTGCACGCTTGGCTGCGCAGTCGTGGAGGCGGCTACGTCCATGCGTCGAGCAGTTGTGCGATGGGCCGGGTGGTCGACGAGCACTACGCAGTGATCGGCGTCGAGGGGCTGAGCATCTGTGATGCGTCGATCTTCCCGTCGATTCCGCACACGAACACGCATCTTCCGACGACCATGGCCGCAGAACGATTCTGTCTGCGTGAAACAATGCGGGCATGACATCGGACTCCGCACCTGATTTCAGTCACGGCCTGCACGAACTCGGCCACAACTGTTTCGCCTACCTGCAGCCCGACGGCAGCTGGGGATGGAGCAACGCCGGCCTGATCATCGGTGACGGCCAGTCGCTGCTCGTCGACACCCTCTTCGACCTGCACCTGACGCGCGCGATGCTCGACTCGATGGCCGAGCACACGGCCAAGGCGCCGGTCGACTCACTCGTCAACACCCACGCCAACGGTGACCACTGCTACGGCAACAGCGAGGTCCGCAATCGGTGGGCAGACGTGGACATCGTCGCGTCGTTGGCCTGTGCTGCGGAGATGCCGCACGTCCCGCCGTCGATGCTCCACGCGCTCAACCAGGCGCCCGGCGAGGTCGGCGACCTCTTCCGCAGCTTCTTCGGCGAGTTCGACTTCGACGGCATCGAACTGGAACTGCCGACGACGACCTTCACGGGCCGCCACACCATCGACGTCGGGGGCCGCAGCGTCGAACTGATCGAAGTCGGCCCGGCGCACACCGACGGCGACGTGCTTGTGCACGTGCCCGATGCGAAGACCGTCTACACGGGCGACATCCTCTTCATCGGCGGCACCCCGATCGTCTGGGCCGGCCCGCTCACCAGCTGGGTCGCCGCGTGTGACCTGATGCTCGGAATGGACGTCGACACCGTCGTGCCCGGCCACGGTCCGCTGACCGACAAGGCCGGTGTGCGCGAGGTGCGTGACTATTTGGCCTTCGTCGACAACGAGGCCACCGGTCGCCATGCAGCCGGCATCGACGCATTCGATGCGGCCCGAGACATCGGTGCCTCGCTCGCTGCCGACGACCGGTTCAGTGGTTTGGGTGAGTTCGGTCGCATCGCGGTGAACGTCGACACCGTCTACCGGTCGCTCGACCCCGACCACACCACGCCTGATGTCGTCGAGCAGTTCCGCCGGATGGCAGAACTCGAATCCGCCACGCCCGGTCACCCGTGACCGAACAGCATCAGCACGATGTCGCCCAGCACGATGTCGCCCAGCACGATGTCGCCCAGCACGATGTCGTCGTCATCGGCGACGGTCCGGCGGGCAGTGCGCTGGCCAAGGCGTGCGTCGACCTCGGCATCGACGTGCTGCTCGTCGGCGACGATGCCGTGTGGGGTGCGACATACGGGACCTGGCACGACGAGTTGCTTCGGGCGCCGCTGCTCGCCGGTCACGATGTGTGCGCCGGCGAGCCGATCGCCGTCTGCGCCTGGGGTGATGAGCGCCACGATCTCGGCCGCGAGTACGTGCTGCTCGACAACGACGCCCTTCGCTTGGTGTTGCGTGCCGGTGTTCCGGCGTTGGTCGATCGAGTCGAGGACGTCGATTCGAGATCGGACCGGCACCTGCTCACGCTCGCCTCCGGCGGCCAGATCGCCGCCCGCCTCGTGATCGATGCCGCCGGGTGGCCGTCGACGTTCGCACCACGCGCCCATCGTCAGCAGACGCCGTTCTGGCAGACCGCGTTCGGCGTGGTCCTGCCTGAACCGCCGTCGGGGGATCTCGGCCGCCCGACGCTGATGGACTTTCGTGAACCGCCCCGGTCGGCGAGTGCGTCGAAGCGGACCCGCACGGCAACGACATTCGCCTACAGCCTGCCGGTCGCCGACGGCTGGCTCGTGGAGGAGACGGTGCTCGCTGCTCGTCCGGCGATCGAACCGGTTGCGCTCGTGCCGCGCCTGGCGTCCCGGCTCGGACTGGACGCCGATGCGATGCTCGATCGTGCGGTTCGCACGGAGTACGTCCGGATCCCGATGGGTGGCGCACGGCCTCGGCGCGACCAACCCGTCGTGGCCTTCGGTGCTGCTGCCGGCTACGTCAACCCGACGTCGGGGTACTCGGTGGTCCACTCGGTCCAGATGTCGGGCCCGGTCGCCGCAGCCGTCGAGGCGGCCCTCGCCGCCCGGCCGACGACGCATGTGGGTGACTCACTCGCCGTGTGGAACGCGGTGTGGCCGGTCGTCCATCGACGCACCCGTGTCCTGCACGACTACGGGCTCGACATGCTCAGCAAGCTCGACGGTCCCGCGGTGCGTGAGTTCTTCGACGCCTTTTTCGAGTTGCCGGTCGACACCTGGTCGTCGTACATGCGCAGCGACACATCACCGACCGAACTGAGCGGGGTGATGGCGAAGCTGTTCCGGGCGGCACCGTGGTCGACACGCCGTCGCCTCGTCCGCGGCAACCCCGCAGCCTTCGCCCGCCTCGCCCGCCCCGACTAGGACGAAGTGCTGCCAAGCACGATGTCGTCCTACGCGAGTCCGGGTTCGCGCTCGGGTTGGAGTTCGCGGTCGGATTCGGCTTTGCGGCGTGTCGCGAGCGAGCGGCGGATGGCGAGCACCCAGCCGAGGGCGACGGCGGCGGCGAAGATGAACCACTGGACGGAGTACGACAGGTGATTGCCTTCGCTGAGTGCCGGCGCATCGAGCAGCCCCGGGTCGTCGAGGCCGACGGCCGGGTCGCTGGCTCGGAGTTCGACGAACATCGGGAGCAGGTCGCTGTCGCCGGCCAGCGGCGCGAGCGTGTCGAGTTCGACTCGGCGCACCTCGGTGACGACCTCTTGTTCGGCGTCGGTCAACGAGCCGCGTTCGCGTGACTCCGACGCCCGCAAACGGCCTTCGATCGTGACGGGTCCGGGGAACGGGGTGGGCGGGGTCACACCGACCCCGATCGCGCCACGATTGACGAAGATGACCGACGACCCGCCGTCGATCATGAGCGGGGTCAGGACGTTGTCGACGGCACTGCCGTTCTGAGAGCGGTTGAACAGGACGGCCTGGTCGGGGGAGTAGGTGCCGGTGATGATCACCCGGCGGTTGACGACGGAATCAGGATTGTCTTGGATCGCAGGAAGAAGTTCGGCGATCGGCACGGCGGGTTGCTCGATCTGGGCGACGAAGGCAGCGTTGTCCGTCTTGCGCTCGTCGAGGCGCTGCAGCTGCCAGAATCCGGCGGCGATCATCCCGAAGATCGCGGCCGCACAGAGCAGGTGGAACCCGATCCACTTGGGTCGTACCAGGAAGCCGAACTTCGACATCGCCGCCATCGCTGACTGACGGTATCGGCTGCTTTGTTACTGTCCGCTCGATGGGTCCTGATGACATCACTGCCGCAACGATGTCGACCTGGATGGGCGCTGAGATCACGACGGTCGGCACGAGCCGGATCGGTGACGGTCTCGTCGGCCTCAACCTTCGAGTCGCCCTCACCAGTGCCGACCCCGATGTCCCCGACTCCGTCGTGATCAAACTGCCGTCGGACGACGAGACGAGTCGGGCGACGGGCATGGCGCTGCGCAACTACGAGCGCGAAGTGAAGTTCTACCTGCAGGTCGCCGACTCGATCGACATCCGTCTGCCGCACTGCCACCACGGCGAGTGGGACGAGGCGACCGGCGATTTCGTGCTGGTCCTCGAGGACATGGCGCCGGCCGAGCAGGGCAACCAGATCACGGGCTGCACGCCGGAGATGGCGTTTGCTGCAGTGGACGAACTCGCCGGTCTACACGCTCCACGCTGGGACGATGCGTCCCTCGATGAACTGGACTGGCTCGGCCGGCGGACCAGTTCCGAAGATGTCAGCGGCGTCGTCGGCCTGTGGGGGATGTTCCTGCCGAGCTTCCTCGTCGGCTACACCGCCCACCTCGACCGGGCCCAGCTCGACCTGCTCGACCAGTTCGGGCCGCTGCTCGAGAAGTGGATGGGGGAGCGGACCGGGCCGAAGACGGTGACGCACGGCGACTACCGGCTCGACAACCTGCTCTTCGGTGACGGCACCACTGCCCCGAGGGTCACCGCTGTCGACTGGCAGACGCCCGGTCACGGCCCGCCGGTTGCCGACCTCGCCTACTTCTGCGGAGCAGGCTTGCTCCCTGAGGAGCGGCGTCTCCATGACCGGGCACTCGTCGAGACGTATGCGGCTTCGCTCGCCCGACGTGGCGTCGACACCGATCTCGAGTGGCTCTGGGAGCAGTACCGGCGAGAGGCGTTCGGTGGGGTCGTGATGGCCGTCATCGCGTCGCAGATCGTCGGCGAGAGCGCACGCAGCGAGGCGATGTTCGCTGCGATGGCGACGCGCCACCTGCAACACGCCATCGACCTCGACTCCCTCGCCCTGATCTGACCGACCTGGCCTGACCTGACCTCGCTCGACCAGAATGGAACTCGCATGACCATCGAGCTGCCCGACTTCCACATTCCGCACGCCGAAAAGATCGAGTGGATGATCGAGACGAACGGCTGGGCGCTCGAGCCCGTCGGGGCCAACCCCGAGGCCGTCCCGCCGACGCCGGCCTACGCCTATTCGATCGGGATGCCCGACGCTGTCGCCTTCTCCGACGTCGCCGTCTTCGGGCTGACGCCGGTGGCAGCGAACGGCTTGGTCACGTTGGTGGCTGATGCGTGCCGTGGTGGTACGGAGATCCCGCTCGGCGTCGAGCTGGTCGGGTTCCTCGACAACGAGTTGCGCTGTTACTTCGCACCGATCGATCTGGACGTGCACGGTGCCTTCTTCGGAACTGCCGCTGCCTGGTACAAGGGCGAGCCGTTCTCGATGGTGCAGTTGCTGTTCCCGGACCGCAACGGCTTCATGCCGTACGAGACCGGCTACGAACAGCGCATGCGTCTGGCCCAGCCCGTACTGGGAACCGTCGGCTGAACGGGCACTGCGCGTGCCGTGCACGCGTCAGTGCCCGCCGTGACGAACCGGCCAGGTCTCCTCAGCTGCCGGCGCTGGTGTAGTCGCACACCCCGTCGCTGAAGATTTCGCCGAGCTCTTGGCGTTCGGCGTCGGTGAACTGGATGCTGCCGTACAGACCGTTGCTGATCGCCGCGTCGACGCTCTGCACGTCGCACTTGAAGACGTCGCCGGTGATCGGAGCTCCGGCGACGATGCGCGACGTCTCGTACACCGGGAATTCGCTGGTGCACGCTCCGGCTGGCTCGCTGTCGAGGATGCCGTTCCATGCATCGGTTCCTGCGTGGATCAGTTCGCCCGTCGCATCGAAGCAACTGTCGACCGCTGCGGCTGGTTTGTTCTGGGCAACGCTGCGCCACGGCCGCCGTTCGATGTTGCGCATCCAGTCGTCGATGACCTCCAGGGCCATGGGGGTCTGGTCGAAGCGTGGGCCCTCGAACTCGACGTCGGTGAACCAGATCACCTGGTTCGAGGCGTCACCGTCGAAGTTCACCAGCCGCTGGCGTGTCGCGAAGGACTGGTGGCTGTTGTGCATGTCGAGTTCGCGTTCGAGGTAGTTCCGCCAGTCGATCATCGGGATCTGGATGTCACCATGGTTGACCATGCCGGAGTTGAAGGCTGCTTCGATTGCGCCGGGGTCGGCAGTGCGGCGAGGTGCGATGTCCGCGGAGCCGGGCACGTGTGTCTGGTTGCGCCAACTCCACGGGTCGATCTGGTCGGGGTACGTGTTCGGGATCGGCGGGCCTGAGGGAGCTGCGGTGGGACACAGTGCCGAGATGAACGGGCACCCCTCCTGCACCATGTCCGGTTCGTTCTTCCACGAGCCGGCCGTGGCGTTGAGGTCGAGGAACTCGGCCACGCTGATGTTGCCGTCGGTGAGTGCCTCGAGCCCGTATTGCACGCCCACGTTGTCCCAGGTGCTCGCGGCGTAGCCGTCCTCGGCAGTGCCGTAGATGTTGATCAGGTCGTCGAAGTGCGTCCAATCGACCGCAGCCTGCTGTTCGGCGGTGACGCCGGGAGCCGTGCCGAAGTTCGGGTTCAGGGTGAGCGGTGACAGTCCGCGCCAGGCGCTGACGCACTCACTCGATCCGTCGGGGAGGAACGGCTCGACGGCTTGATACGGGTTCGACACCTCGTTGGAGGCGTTCATGCCTTCGAGCCATTCGCGGTTGTTCCAGTCCGCCCACTTGGTCTCGCCGGCGAGCAGTTGGGTGTCGATCCATCGTTCGAGCAACTCGCAGTCGCCGACGTGGATGGTCTGGGTGATCATGTCCGGGTAGGAGTACTGGGGAATGCCGGCGTCGATCAGGCCCTCGTGGTTCTGGGCGTAGATGTACTGCTGGATACCGCCACCCGATCCGCCGATCCCGACGGTGTAATCGGGGTCGCCGTATTCGGTGACGAAGCGATCCTTGACCATGATCGCGGTTTCTCCGCCGAGTTCGAGGTTGTAGTGCTCACCGGTCTTGGTGCCGGTCGAGTAAGCGATGGCGTAGCCCTCGGACAGGCCGTTGTCGTAGAACATGCGGCTCCGACTGGGGTTGCCCTGGTAGTGCCCGATCGCCACACCGCCCTGGAAGTGGTAGATCAACCGGTCGTTCCACGCCGACAGATCGGGGGAGTCAGCGTCCTGGCTGTTCGGTGAGAGCACGGCGATCGAGTAGATGAACCGATTGATCGTGCCGCGTTCCCAACGGACGATGAAGTCGACCGTCTTGCCGTCCATCGTGGTCGTCGTGGCCATGTCGTCGGGCCGTGGCGCATCGGGGTCGTACGTGACGATGGAGCCTGCGGTGTTCTTGTACTTGAACGACACGACGGTGTCGGTCGCGCAGTCGTCGTCGATCGGCGGTCCGAGTTCGGCGTTGCCTCGATCGCCGTCGTCGGAGCACAGGAACGGTTCCTGTTGTGGTCCGGAGAACATCGGTCCGGAACTCGGGTGGTTCGTCAGGGTCACCGACTCGGGTCGCAGCAACCGGCCGAGCCAACCGCTGAGCGACACCCTGAGTTCGGATTCGCCGACGGGTAGGTCGGTGACCACGCCCTGGAGGCTGCGGTTCCAGGAACGATGTGGCCACGATGTCGTGATGCCGCGCTGGCGCTCGAACGAGTCGGTGACGTCGACGCCGTCGAGTTCGACGTTCAGGTGTCGTGACGACGCGAACCACGGGTATTCGATGTTGATGCGTGCGGTTCCGGCGCTGATGAGGTCGGGTGGGCTGGACAGCACCTCGATGTCGAACGCCAGACGTCCAGAAGATGATCTGGCCGACACCGGCGTTGCTGTGCTCGGACTGGCGCTGAAGAGCAGCCCGGTGGCAGCGACCAGGGCGATGACCCTGGCGCCGAATCCTCGACGAGTACGTGTGTTCATGGCGAATCCCCTCCGATGCGCATGCCCGCTCGTTGGTGTTCGCCTTCGTTCCTAGTCGACGCCGCGTCGTCGGAACGACCTGGACCGCACTGCCGTGAAGCGGGTCGGGGATCGATCTCCACCTGCCTTGGGCAGGTGTCGGGGTGATCAGCGCTGCTTCGCGGTGTTCGACGGGGCTCGCCAGCGAGGTCTCGTCAGTTCGACAGGATGATCTTCAAGGCGTCGTGGTCGATGGCGTTGGCGAAGATGTCATAGGCGTGCACGATGTCATCGAGCGGGAATCGGTGAGTCACGAACTTCTCAGGGGCGAGCTCACCTCGCTCGATTCCTGCGAGCAGGCTTTCGGCTGTCGTCGCGTTCACCAGGCCGGTGGTGATCGTGATGTTGTTGATCCAATCCCGTTCGATCGGGAACGACACCGGGGCTCCATGGACTCCGACGTTTGCGACCCGTCCTCCCGGACGAATCGAATCGAGCGCGGTCGAGAACGTCGCCGGAAGCCCGACCGCTTCGATCGCCACGTCGACTCCGAGCCCGTCAGCGCTCATGGCCTTCAGTGCGCCGACCACGTCATCGACTTCACTGATGTTGATCGTGTCCGTTGCTCCGAATGAGCGGGCCTGCTCCAGCCGGAAAGCGTTGCCATCGACGGCGATCACCCTCGACGCCCCTTGCGTGCCTGCGGTCATGATCGATGCGAGCCCGACAGGGCCGACGCCGACCACAGCGACGACGTCGCCGTCGGTGACCGCACCGTAGAGCACACCGATCTCGTAGCCGGTCGGAAGGATGTCGCTGAGCATCACTCCCTGCTCAGCGGTCACTCCGTCGGGCAACAGGATCAGCCCATTGTCAGCGAAGGGCACCCGCACCATTTCAGCCTGCGTGCCGTCGATGAGGTGACCGAAGATCCAGCCGATGCCTCCGAGTGTCTGGCAGTGCGACGGCATACCGCGCTTGCAGTAGTCACATGTGCCGCACTTGCTGACACAGGAGACGATGACCTGGTCGCCGACCTTCACCTTCGAGCAGGCGTCACCGACCTCGATGACGGTGCCGATTCCTTCGTGTCCGAGAATGCGGCCGTCGGTCACTGCGGGCACATCGCCCTTCAGGATGTGCAGGTCGGTGCCACAGATGGTGGTGACATCGATCTTGACGATTGCGTCGGTTGGCGCTTCAAGCTGTGGGTCTGGCACGCTCTCCCAAGCCATTTTTCCCGGTCCGTGGTAGACGAGTGCTTTCATCATGTGCTCCTCACAGTGCCTGCGGTCGCCGCGGTTCGACGGCCTCGATGTCAACGATGATCGATCTCGGACGGGTGGGCCAGAGTCCAAGGACCCGATCCTGATCGACCGGGGCGTCACCCCGCCGGGTCTACGATCGGGGGCAATGGCTGCCGGCGTCCCTGTCATCGATCTGACTCGGCGTCGCGACGCCGTGGTCGAGCAGGTCGCCGCTGCGGCGGAACGATTCGGGTTCTTCCAGGTGGTCAATCACGGCATCGCCGACGATCTCATCGAGGACGTGTGGGACGCCACTCGCCGCTTCTTCGCCCAACCGCTCGACACGAAACGGCAGATTCTGCGGACCGAGCGCAACTCGCGTGGCTACTACGACCGCGAACTCACGAAGAACCGGCGAGACATGAAGGAGGTTCTCGATCTGGCGCAGGTGGCGCATCCGGAACTTGCCGACGACCACCCGCTGAACATCCATGCCGTCGACGGGCAGAACCACTGGCCGTCGATGGCCGGATTCCGCTCGACGATGGTGAGCTATCTCGAGTCCTGCAACACCGTGGCCCTCGATCTACTGGCTGCGTTCACCGCCGGCTTGGGAGAAGAACCCGAGTTCCTGCACGGGGCATTCGGTGCGACCCACACGAGCTTCGTCAGGCTCAACCACTACCCGGTCGCCGACGTCCTGACCGGCGACGAGGCTGCCGACGTCACCGGCCTCGGCGACATGGCGCTGCACCACCACACCGACGCCGGCGCACTGACCCTGCTCCTGCAGGATGGTGTCGGCGGTCTGCAGGTAGACGTGGGGGACCGCAGTGGCGATGGCTGGGTCGACGTGGAGCCGATTGCCGGGGCGCTGGTCGTCAACACCGGCGACATGATGCAGGTGTGGTCGAACGACCGCTACCGGGCCGCGCTGCATCGGGTGCTGCCCGTCGACAGCGGGGTGCGGAGCGGAGTCGAGCGGTTCTCGCTGCCGTACTTCTTCAACCCCAGCTACGACACGACCTACTCACCGCTTCCCGGATCCATCAGCAGCGGCGACCGAGCCCACTATCGCCCGATCAACTGGGGTGATTTCCGTCAGGCCCGTGCCGATGGCGACTACGCCGACGTCGGCGCCGAGATCCAGATCTCCGACTTCGCCGTTGATTGACCGACAGACGAGACGATCCTGCGATGGGCGTCTGGCATGTCGGTCATCGGACCGGACGTCTCGGCGGTCCACTCGCTCAAGCCGGTGATCATGACCATCGTGGCGGTGCCCGGTACCAGCTGCCTTGGACGATCACCCGATGGACGCGCTGGGGGCGTTGTGTTGGTTTTGGCCCCATCCGCCACCGTGCCTCATCAGCGTGGGCGGACCTGCATCTGGCCGGATTCAGCTCGTCAGGTCGAGGGTGACCTCGGCGACGAGACCCGACTCGGGTCCACCACCGAAGAGTGTGGCGACGTCGAGGAGGCCGACGTCGGCAGCAGAAACGTGGAACGCGCCGCTGTAGATCTTTGCGGTCTCACCACTGGCGATGGAGGTGTCGACTGCCCGCTCGTACCCGGAATCGGCGAGCACCTTCTGATCACACCCCACGCCACTGTCATCACCGTCGGCGACTCGCCCGTCCGTGAGGTAGCCGTCGACCGATGGACTGAACCGATCGTTGCCATAGTCGTAGGGATCGAGATATGTCGCTTCGAGGAGCACCGTGTAGCAGGCGCCGTCAGGCCAGATGTCGGGGCCGACGGGAATCTTGGCGAGGCCGAGGTAGACAGCGTCGAACTCGCCATCGGTGTATGTGTCGCCGACGTCGTACCGGCCACCGTCCGGCGAATCGGGTGCCGAGTCGGCGGCACTGCTGCTCGCCACCGTTCCGACGTCCGTACCGGCGTCGGCGTCGTCGGTACCACCTGCGATCGTGTCGACCGGCTCTTGTACGGGGTCCGGGCTCGACTCGGAATCCGTGCCGGATCCGCACGCTGTCAGGGCCAGGATCACGCCGGCGGCGACGAGTCTGAAACGCAATGCAATCGATCCATTCGTGCGGCGAGATGATGTCATCAGTTGGGTCCTTTCGCGACCGTGTTGAGTGCAACGCCCAGCGAGACAACTCGGAGGTTGACAGCCAACCACGGGCGTCGGCTCTTGCGGCGTAAGTATGCTCGGTAGCAAGCTGCTTGCCGAACCCGCATCATCAGCTTGGAAGGTTGTCGATGCGCTTCTGCAGGTAGGGGGAGAAGTGGCCGCGGTAGCGGTCCTGGAGCTCTCGGAGCATCCAGTCCTCGCCGGTGACCTTGGTCCGGCAGAGCGCGGTGCCGCACTCGCACTCGAACTCGTCGTACGGCTGGGAATCGCACGTCGCGTAGTCAAACGTCAACTGCTCGTCGGCTGCGATGTCCCGCAGCGCGATGAGCGTGATCTCGCCGACGAAGCCGAGTGACGGAGCACAGGAATGATTGACGAGGTCGCCGTCGTGGAGCTCCACGTCACACGCCATGAACAAGTCGTCGCCGATCTGCAACGAGTGATGCTGGCGAAGCGGCGGCAACTGGCGGAACAAGTCGCCAGGCGTGACGAACCCACCGAAGACGATGCAGATCGTGCCGGCAGCGATCGCTTCGGTCGCGAAGACGCCGACATCGGTGGCCACTCCGTGGCTGTCGCGCATGGTCGGACGGACCTGATGTGGAACGAGCACCCGGTCGGTCGTCAGCCCCGGGAAGATCTCATCGTCGACTGCCGAACCGGCGGCCAAAATTGGCTCACCGCTGCCACGAAAAGTGGGGGTGCCGAAGTCTGCGGGGGGCGGTGTCACGGTGGTGGCCAGTGTGACCGAGTGTCGCAATTTCATGAAAGCTTTGTCCTCACTTCTTGATCTGTTCTTAACAGGATCGACCGCGGAACGTCACGTTGTGTGACCGAACGCTCACCCCTGAGACGGTGACACACTGCCAGAACATCCCTCCCGAAGCCCGAACCGGACCACTGATAGATTCGACCAGGCATGTCGGACCCGCACGCGCTTCCTGCCTCGGGTGGCTGGCTGCCCGGCGACGAGCCCGGTCACCGCCAGTTCTTGACCTTCGCAACGGATCGGCGCTTCGCCCTCGACTCGGGTGCAGCGCTCAGCGACGTCGTCGTCGCCTACGAGACATGGGGACGACTCGACGCCGACGGCTCCAACGCCGTACTGCTCTGTCACGCCTGGACCGGCGACAGCCACGCCAGCGGGCCAGCGGGCCGCGGCCACGGCGCACCCGGCTGGTGGAACGACACGGTCGGCCCTGGCAAACCCATCGACACCGACAAGTACTTCGTGGTCTGCGTCAACGTCCTCGGCGGCTGCCAGGGCTCCACCGGCCCCGCCTCACCGCACCCCGACGACGGCGCCCCCTACGGCTCACGCTTTCCCGTGGTCACGATTCGCGACATGGTGCGGTCCCAGGCCCGCCTCATGGATCACCTCGGCATCAGCCGGTGGATGTCCGTCATCGGCGGCTCGATGGGCGGCATGCAGGCACTCGAATGGGCCGTCATGTATCCCCGCCGAGTCCGCTCGCTCGTCGCCATCGCCACGTGCATGCAGGCCACAGCGCAACAGATCGCCTGGGGTGCCATCGGGCGACGTGCCATTCGCCTCGACCCCAAGTGGCGGGGCGGCGACTACTACGACGCCGAGCCCGGCGACGGACCGTCCGAAGGTCTCTCCATCGCCCGCATGGTCGCCCAGGTCACCTTCCGCAGCGACAACGTCTTCACCGATCGATTCGGGCGCGAACTGGCCGACAAGGAAACGGTGGGCGACACGCTCGGCATGTGGCAACGCTTCGAAGTCGAGCGCTACCTCGAATACCACGGCACCAAGATCGCCGCCCGCTTCGACGCCAACAGCTACCTGAGCATCGGCAAGGCCATGGACCTCCACGATGTCGCTCGCGGCCGCGGCAGCCTCGCCAATGCAATGGCCCGCGTCACCGCACCCACCCTCGCCGTCGGCATCTGGAGCGACATGCTCTACCCGGCCTACCAGCAGCGCCAGATCGCCGAGATCCTCGAACCACGTCTCCCGGTCGACTACGTCGAGATCGACTCACCACACGGCCACGACGCATTCCTCATCAACAGCGACCAGCTCGCCGAGCCGATCGAAAAGATCCTCGCCGCCGCGTCCAAGTCGATTCTCTGACCCGCCGGCCGCTCCTGACCACGGCCCTCGACCGACACCGCCTGCACCGTGCCCGAAGGACTCGAAGCCGAGATCTGGCGCAGCGCGATCGACGCGCTCATCGGCCGCATCGTCACGAGCGTCTGGCTCGATGACCGACTCGACGATCCCGGCGTCGCGGCACTCCCGGGACACACGATCGATGCCGTCACGCGTACCGGCAAAGTGGTGCAGCTCGACATCGGCGGCGACCTGCTCGGCCTTCACTTCGGGATGACTGGCAGAGTGATCGTCGACGGCAACGCACCGATCGAAGCGCTCGAATACGCATCCAACCAGGACCGCCCGGAATGGGACACCCTGCGACTCTTCACCAGTGGCTCGTCCGACGACTCCACGCCCGCCCTGCGTGTCAACGACCCTCGACGCCTCGGGCGCATCACCCTCAATGCCGACCTGACGGCGCTCGGAGTCGACATCTTCGACGTCACGGCCGAATCACTCACAGCTTCGCTGGCCGGGCGTCGCGCCGCGATCAAGACGCTGCTGCTCGACCAGTCGGTGATCGCCGGACTCGGCAATCTCTGCGCCGACGAAGTGCTCTGGTGGGCAGCCATCCGCCCTGGGCGGCGCGCCAACGGTCTCTCCGTCGCCGAGGTCGAGGCCCTCGCTGCCGCCATCCGGAAACGACTCCCGACAATGATGCGTCGCGGCGGATCGACACACGGTGAACTCGACCCGGCACTGCGTCGAACTCATGGGCCGTGTCCCCGCGACGGTGCGTTCCTCGAACGGGCGACGATCGGCAGCCGCACCGCAGTGTGGTGTCCGGAGCATCAACGATGAGCACCGGTGCCCCGATGCCGGCGATCGTCGAGGCACAGTTTCACCTCGGAGAGGTGGCACACTCTGACGTCGTGAGTGTCGAGTTCGTGACCGATCTGAACGCTGCGCTCGTGGCAGCAAGTGATTCCACGGCCACGCGCACCGTCTACGGCGTGGTGATCGCCCTCGGCGTGATCGGCCTGGCGCTCCTCGTTCTGGGGATCTGGCTGATCAAGCAGACCAAGCCCGAGCCACAGCTCCTCGCGCCGCTCGAACGCATGGACGACCGAGCCTGGCGCAAGCAGGACCCGGCACAGATGCGCCGCGACCTCGACTCGCTTCGACCCGAAGGTGCCCGTCCCGTGCTGCGCGAGAAGAGCGTGCCCGACATCGATGCCGACTTCGCCCAGAGCCGGCCGAAGCTCGCCACCTTCGACGATCTGCAGGCCCAACTCGCTGCCGATGCCCGCCGCTCGACATCGGGTGGAAGCGACCCACTCCTGGCCCCACGTCCCGCTCCCGTCATCAACATCGACGAGAGCAGCGATGCCGATGAGAGCAGCGATGCCGATGAGAGCACCGGCACCGATGAGACCGGTGACATCGAGGTCCAACGACTCGGTCGTGGGCCTCGGACACCGGACAACGGCTGACCGACAGCTGACGCGTTCGGGTTCGATTCTTCGCCCGGAGGACTTGTTCGGGCGAACCTGAGATCCCGTGTCCGGTCCGCGGATCGGACTGCTAGATTCAACGATCGCAATACGTTCCACATGCGGATGTGGCTCAGTTGGTAGAGCGCAACCTTGCCAAGGTTGAGGTCGCCGGTTCGATCCCGGTCATCCGCTCCAGAAGTCCCCGGTCCACGCCGGGGGCTTCTTTGTTTTTCCGGTCGATTCTCCGGCTGCGCTCGACGTCTCAGAGCGTCTCCAGATGTGTGACATCACTCTCGCAGGCCGAGGAGAACCGCCCTGGTGGGAGGGTCGTCGCGTAGGCTTGCAGCTTCGCTGAAAGGAACACCCGTATGACCTCGAACTCCGTGATGAAGCACCGCAACGTGGGTGTGCTGTCGATTGAAGCCGTCGAAGCGCCCGAAATCGTCACGTCTGCCTGGATCGACGAGCAACTCGCGGTCACCTACGAACGCACCGGCATGAAGGCCGGCACCCTGTCAGACCTGGCCGGCATCGAATCACGCCGCTGGTGGCCGGCAGACGTCACCTTCGACAAGGCCGCCGCCCTCGCCGGGCGCAAAGCCCTCGACAGCTCCGGCATCGACCCCCAGAAGATCGGGATGCTGATCTCGACGTCGGTCTGCAAACACCACCTCGAGCCCTCGATCGCCTGCTCGGTGCACCACCAGCTCGACCTCGCACCCAGCTGCTTGAACTTCGACGTCGGCAACGCCTGCCTCGCCTTCGTCAACGGCATGCAGATCGCCGCCGCAGCCATCGACTCCGGAGCCATCGACTACGCACTCGTCGTCGACGGTGAAGGCAGCCGCTACACCCAGGAGCAGACGATCAAGCGGTTGCAGGAACCCACGACCGAAGCCTCGGACATCTTTGCCGAGTTCGCCTCGCTCACCCTCGGTTCGGGCTCGGCTGCGGCGCTGCTCTGCCGGATGGACAAGCACCCCGACGCACACCGCCTCGTCGGCGGCGTCGCCCGCGCCGGCACCCAGCACCACCAGCTGTGCATCGGCGACCTCGAAGCGATGTACACCGACACCCACTCCCTGCTGATCGCCGGCCTCGACCTCGCCGAAGCAGCCTGGAAGAACTCCGGCGAGCACTTCGACTGGGAAGCCGGCATGGACCGCTACATCGTCCACCAGGTCAGCTCGGTCCACACCCGCCTGCTGTGTGAGCGCCTCGGCATCGACCACGCTCGCGCCCCGCAGACGTTCCCCACCAACGGCAACGTTGGTCCCGCTGCGATCCCGATGACCCTTGCCAGCGTGCAGGACCGAATCGCCCCCGGCGAACGCGTCCTGCTCATGGGCATCGGCTCCGGCTTGAACACCAGCTTCACCGAAATCGTCTGGTGAGCACCGACACCGGTCGGTCGTGGCTGCCCGACCTTCCGGGCGTCGACGACCTGGCGGCCTGGAACCTCGACCCCACCTGGTCGCGCACGCTCGACGTCACGAGCCACGACGGCCGCACCTACCGCTGGCACGTCCTCGACACTGGTCCTGCCATCGCGGCAGCGGGTGACGAGCCGGTCGCCACCATGGTCTGCGTCCACGGCAACCCGACCTGGGCCTACTCGTGGGCGACATTCCTGCGCAGCTTCGGCGGCCGTGTCCGAGTCATCGCTGTCGATCAACTCGGCATGGGCTTCAGCGAACGCACCGAACTGCGCCGTTACGCGACCCGCGTCGCCGACCTCGGTGATGTGATCAGGGCGCTCGACATCGACGCCGACCTCCCGCTGTTCCTCGCTGCCCACGACTGGGGTGGCGCCATCGCTATGGGATGGGCCGTCGACCACGCCGACCGCCTCGCGGGCATGGTGCTGTGCAACACCGGCATCGGGGTCCCCGCCGAACGCAAGTCCCCGGCACTCATCCGCTTCGCCGCCAGCCCCGCCCTGCGCGACCTCGTCTGCCGTCGCACGCCGACCTTCGTCGAGGGCACCACACGGCTCTCCGGCTCCAAGATCGGCAAGGCCGACCGAGCAGCATTCCGGGCGCCCTACCCGACCGCAGCGCACCGCGCTGCGGTGTCGGACTTCGTCGGTGACGTCCCGCTCGTGCCCGGTGGCGGGCACCCCTCCGACGCTCCGCTCGCCGACGTCGCTGCACGCCTCGGCGCGGTGACCGCACCCGTGCTGTTGGCCTGGGGCGCATCGGACCCCGTGTTCAACGACGACTTCGCTGCCGACCTCGCCGAACGACTGCCGAACACCAGCATCCAGCGCTACCCGAAGGCCAACCACCTCGTGATGGCCGAAGCCGATGTCGCCGCCACCGTCGACACCTGGCTCACCGATGTGCTCGACGCCGAGCCCGAGCATGAGTCCTCGCCGGCACCCGTCGCGGCTGCAGCGTCCGGGCCGCGCCGCCCGCTCTGGGGACGACTCCATGATCGCCGCTCCGATACGACGACGGCCTTCGTCGACATGGCCGGTGACAGCGAGATCAGCTGGGCAGACCTGTCCGAACGTGTCGATCGCATCGCTGTCGAACTCGCTGCTCGTGGCCTGCGGCCAGGCGACCGCGTCGCGATGCTCACCCCGCCCGGTGTGGAACTCGCTGCGGCGCTCTACGGCGTGTGGCGCGCCGGTGGCGTCGCCGTCGTCGCCGATCGTGGCCTCGGACTCGGTGGCCTCGGCCGCGCCGTGCGGAGTACTCGACCGAAATGGATGATCGGACCCAAGCCGGCACTCGCCGTGGCCCGCACGTTGCGGTGGGCCCCCCGAGCTGCATCGGTCGACATCGACGACCTCATGACCGTCGGCCCCGGCGCACTGCCGCCCGTTCCCGAAGCGGATGCCGACGCCGCCATCCTGTTCACCTCCGGTGCCACCGGCCCGGCCAAGGGTGTGCGCTACCGCCACCGCCAACTCGAAGCCCAACGCGATGCGCTCGCCACGACCTATGGCATCACGGCCGACGATCGTCTGCTCGCTGCCTTTGCACCGTTCGCCCTCTACGGACCGGCACTCGGCATCGGCACCGTGCTGCCCGACTGCGACGTCACCGCGCCAGGGAGCCTCACCGCGGCCGCCTTCGGTGCCGCATGCGAGCGATTCGGCGCCAACGTGGCCTTCGCGTCGCCCGCCGCCCTCGCCAACGTGCTCGCCACCGCTGACGACGCGCCGAACACCAACGCCCTCGGCGACCTTCGACTCGTGATGTCCGCAGGTGCGCCGGTTCCCGCCGAGATCCTCGTCGCCGTCGGTGGGCTCGCACCGAATGCGGAACTGCGCACGCCGTACGGCATGACCGAGGTGCTTCCCGTCGCCGACATCGCCCTCGAGGCGATCACGTCGGCGACCGGCGACGAGCCCGACGGGGGAGTGTGCGTGGGGCACCCCGTCGAGGGTGCAGCCGTGGCGATCCTGCCGCTGGGCTTTGATCCCCCCCCCCCGCCGCAGCCGCTCGGTGCGGGACTCACCGGTGAGATCCTGGTCGATGCT
>RCMY010000666.1_pt1 | contig 32603 bp, 22 predicted proteins | sample 2041341 | NCBI WGS metagenome assembly RCMY01 (sample SAMN09708234, study PRJNA481090) | Marine sediment metagenome, whole genome shotgun sequencing project. | reverse complement strand
AGAATTCCTTCCAGCTCATCCAGGCTTGAATAGCTGAACGTCAGCGTCCCCTTACCATTTTCGTTATGTTTAATTTTTACTGGCGCGCCGACTTTGTCGCCGAGGTCGTCTTCGAGGCGCAGAGTGTTCGGATCTTTTTCCAGCGGCGCTGGCTTGACAAGCTTACCCTCCCGCGCGAGACGCACCAGCTCTTCAGTTTGGCGTACCGACAAACCCTGATCAACGACTTTGGTGGCCAACTCACTTTGCAGCTCGTCGTCGACACCGAGCAACGCGCGCGCATGGCCCATTTCGAGATCGCCGCGCTCCAGCAGGGTGCGCACGCCGGGCTGCAGCTGCATCAGACGCAGGAAGTTGGTTACCGTGGTGCGCGATTTGCCTACCGCATCGGCTATTTCCTGGTGGGTGAGCTCGAACTCGGATTGCAGCCGCTGCAAGGCAACCGCTTCTTCGATGGGGTTTAGGTCTTCGCGCTGTATATTTTCGATCAAGGCCATGACGATGGCGGCTTCATCGGGCACGTCTTTAATAATGACCGGAATAGTATCCAGTTCAGCCAGCTGCGCCGCCCGCCAGCGGCGTTCGCCGGCGATGATTTCATATTCCTGATTGCCTACCGGGCGCACCACAATCGGCTGAATCACGCCTTGCGATCTGATCGAGCTGGCTAACTCTTCCAGTGCGTCGGCCTGCATATCACGGCGCGGCTGGTAGCGGCCAGGACGAATCACGTCGACCGCCAGCTGGCGCAGCATGCCGTCTTTTGAGGCGGATGCCTGGCTGATGTCGGTCACTGCTGCGCTATCGCCGCTGCTCGCACTGGACTCACCGCCGCCCAGTAAGGCATCCAATCCGCGGCCCAGGCCTTTTTTCTTTGCCATGATGGTTCCTAAATGGTTGCTGCCGTGGCGGTAGCGACTTCGGCTTCCTGCTCGTGACGCCTGAGCAGCTCATGTGCCAGCGCAATGTGAGCGGTCGCGCCTTTTGATTGCGGGTCATACACCACCACAGACTGACCAAAACTGGGCGCCTCGGCCACCCGCACGTTGCGCGGTATTACTGTGTTATAAACGCGACCGCCAAAATGCTTGAACAGTTGCTGCGACACATCGTTTGTCAGGCTGTTACGCGGGTCGTACATGGTGCGTAAAATGCCTTCGATTTTGAGCTTGGGGTTCAGCGCTTTTTGGATCCGCGCCACGGTATTCATCAAGCCCGACAAACCCTCAAGCGCATAGTATTCGCACTGCATGGGAATGAGTACGCCATCGGCCGCGTTTAAGGCATTCACCGTGAGCATGCTCAGCGACGGCGGGCAGTCAATAATAATGTAATCGTAATCTCTCGCTACCGCAGACAACGCCAGCCGCAGTCGATACTCGCGATTTTCCAAATCCATGAGCTCAATTTCAGCGGCAGTCAGATCGCCGTTAGCCGGCACAACGTCGTAGCTGTCGTCGCCCGATCGCTGCCGTGCCTCGGCGACGGCTGTCATGCTGGTTAATACGTCGTAGCTGGACTGGTCAAGATCGCTTTTATCTATACCGCTGCCCATGGTGGCGTTGCCCTGCGAGTCGAGGTCGACCAGCAGCACCTTTTTGCGCAGGCCGGCCAGTGCAGAGCTGAGGTTAACTGCCGTAGTGGTTTTGGCGACACCGCCTTTTTGGTTGGCTATGGCAATTATTCTGGACAATACGGTTCCCGTCGCTAGGCGTTCTTATGCAATTCAATGAGGTGTCGTTCTGCGGCGCTACCCGGTACTTGCAGGCGCTCACAGCGCTGCAAGTTAAACGGTTTACTGACTTCTCGCAACTCTTCGCTGTTAATTCGACCCTTCATAAAACAAACTTTTCCGCCATTGGCGCATAGATGACCTGCTGTCTGCAGGCCTTTGCCGATGGAAGCGAAGGCGCGACTAACGATACCGTCGAACGGCGCTGTTACTTGATAGGCTTCGGCACGCTGTTGCAGTGGTTCAATATTAGCCAACATCAGCACGTTTTTCGCCTGCAGCATAAAGCGATGCTTTTTACCGTTACTATCGAGCAGGGTAAAGTGCGTAGCGGGCAGTGCTATCGCCAGCGGGATGCCAGGCAAGCCGGCACCGCAGCCGACGTCTAGCCAGCGCTGACCAATGATATACGGTGCCACGCTGAGACTGTCGAGCAGATGGCGGCTGACAATGTCATGCTCGCTGCCACGGCCGATCAGATTATAGGCTTTGTTCCAGTGCAACAGTAATTCAGCGTAGTCCAGCAATTTATCCCGCTGTATTGCATCCAGCACTAAGGCCGGCGGCAGTGCTAATTGCTGCAGGCCTGCGTCTAGCTGCTGCTGCAGCTTTGCTCTTGTCGGCACGGCAATCAGGCGCTGCGGCGCTGCTCTCCGCCTTTTTTTAGATGAATTAACAGCAAGGCCAATGCAGCCGGCGTAACACCGGGGATACGGCCAGCACGCGCCAGCGTAGCAGGCCGGGCCTCATGCAGCTTCTGCCGCACTTCGTTAGACAAACCCGACACCGCCATAAAATCAAAGCTGGCTGGAATCGCCATATTCTCGTGCCGCTGCAGGCGCTCAATATCGTCTTGCTGGCGGGCGATATAGCCAGCGTACTTGATATCGATTTCAACCTGCTCGGCGACCGCCGCAGCGGCAGGCGCTAACTCAACAGCAGTGCATAAATCGGCGTAGCGCAGCTCGGGCCGTTTCAGTAAATCGGCCAGCAGCTGCTCGCGCGCCAACGGCTTCTCGATTTTGGCGTTTAGTATTTTTGCGGCAGCGCTGTCGGCCTGCACCCAGGTGCAGCGAAACCGCTGTTCGTCGCTCGCTATCGCTGCCTGTTTTTCGCTGAAAGCCTGCCAGCGGGCGTCGTCAACCAATCCGAGCTCGCGACCTTTGGCTGTCAGGCGGCGGTCGGCGTTGTCTTCGCGCAATAACAAACGATATTCGGCGCGGCTGGTGAACATGCGATACGGTTCCAGCGTACCCATGGTGATCAAGTCATCAACCAGCACGCCGATGTATGCCTCATCGCGGCGCGGGCACCAGGCGTCTTTTTCCTGCACCTGCAGAGCAGCGTTTAAGCCCGCCAATAAACCCTGAGCGCCGGCTTCCTCGTAACCTGTTGTGCCATTGATTTGCCCGGCAAAGAACAGGCCGTCGATAAATTTTGTTTCTAACGAGTATTTCAAGTCGCGCGGGTCGAAGAAATCGTATTCGATGGCGTAGCCCGGCCGCGTGATATGGGCATTTTCAAAGCCGACGATGGTGCGTACAAACGCATGCTGCACGTCGAACGGCAGACTAGTAGAAATGCCGTTTGGATACACTTCGTGAGTATCCAGGCCTTCTGGCTCGATAAATATTTGATGCGAGGACTTGTCGGCAAAGCGCACGACTTTGTCTTCCAGCGACGGGCAGTAGCGCGGGCCAGTACCTTCGATCACGCCACTGTACAGCGGCGAACGATCAAGGCTGGCGCTAATCAGTTCATGTGTGCGCGCATTGGTATGGGTGATATGGCAGCTTACCTGCTCCGGATGTTCGGTCACATCGCCCAGATAAGACATTATCGGCAGCGGCGTATCGCCAGCTTGAACCGCCAAACCGTCGAAATTAATCGTACGCGCATCGATACGCGGCGGGGTGCCGGTTTTCAAACGATCGACCCGAAACGGCAGTTCGCGCAGACGCTGGGCAAGGCCGATGGAGGGCGCGTCACCGGCACGGCCGCCGGCATGGTTTTGCATACCGATATGAATCTTGCCGCCAAGAAAGGTACCTGTGGTCAACACCACGGTGGCAGCGAAAAAACGTAAACCCATTTGCGTGACCACGCCGCGCACCTGGTCACCCTCGATGATCAAGTCATCGGCGGCTTGCTGGAACAACGACAGGTTTGGCTGGTTTTCGAGAATGCTGCGAATCGCCGCTTTGTACAAGGCGCGGTCGGCCTGCGCGCGGGTGGCGCGCACGGCCGGCCCCTTGCGTGAATTCAACACTCGAAAATGAATGCCGGCGCGATCAGTAGCTCGCGCCATAGCGCCGCCCAGCGCGTCGATTTCTTTGACTAGATGGCTTTTACCAATACCACCGATTGCCGGGTTGCACGACATCTGCCCCAGCGTTTCGATGTTATGGGTCAGCAACAAGGTATTGCAGCCCATGCGCGCAGCCGCCAGCGCCGCTTCGGTGCCGGCATGGCCGCCGCCGATGACGATCACGTCGTAGGTTTGTGGGTGGTCCATCGTGCGCTCACGTGTTGTTAAAAAGGCAGCCGGAGATTATACGCTGGAACAAGGCATGTAGTCCCATATTCCTATGCCGCTAAAATTTCATCCAGCGCGACGAGAAGCGCATCCATTTCCGCATCAGTACCAATGCTAATGCGCACATACTCATCAATACGCGGCTTGTCGAAATAGCGAGTGATAATGCCGCGCGCTCTCAGTTGCTGGAAAATTTCAGCCGCCGCTTTGTGCGCATGTTTAGCAAGCACAAAGTTGGCGCTCGATGGCAACACGTCGAAACCAAACTTTTGCAGTGCTGGCGTGATGCGTTCCCGCGTTGCGATAACTTTCTGGCACGTTTCTGTGAAATAGGCTGTATCTTCAAAGGCCGCAGAGGCACCGGCGATGGCGAGTCTATTTAACGCGTAGGGATGGAAACTATTTTTTACGCGCTCCAATGCCTCAATCAAAGCAGCGTTTCCGCACGCCAGACCAACGCGCAATCCCGCCAACGAGCGAGCTTTAGACAGCGTCTGTATTACTAGCAGGTTAGGGTATTGGTCAATCAGCGCAATGGCGCTTCGATGCGGCTGCGCGAAATCGACGTAGGCTTCATCGACCACCACTACCGATTCTAAATTTTTCTGCAGCAGCGCTTCGATCTCATTCAACTCAAGAACTATGCCGGTAGGAGCGTTTGGGTTTGCAAATATGATGCCCCCATTTGGCTGACGATAATCGTTAATATCGATTCGAAAATCACTGCGCAAGGCAACAGTCTCGTAATCAATGCCGAACAGACTGCAATACACGGGATAAAAACTGTAGGTAATATCCGGAAACAGCAGCGGCGCATCGTGCTTTAGTAAAGCTTGAAACGTGTGGCCTAACACCTCGTCGGAGCTATTTCCGACAAACACCTGGTTTAGTTGCAATTCATAGTAGTCGGCAATACTTTGTTTCAATACCAAGGCATTAGGGTCAGGATATTTGCGCAACTCTGCCGTGGTCGCGTTGGCGATAGCCTCAATCACCTTTGGTGATGGCCCATAGGGATTTTCATTGGTATTGAGCTTAATCAGATTGGCAACTTGCGGCTGCTCTCCCGGCGTGTAGGGAGTAAGATTGTTAACGTTGTTCGACCAAAAACGGCTCATGGAGATAATTCACTGCGGGCAGCGTACGCTGCAATGGCTAATAGGCGCTTGCATTGTAGCGATCTTGGTCAGGCCAACAAAGACGCTCTTTAATTTTTTTCCAGCGGCTTAAATCATTCGCTACTTCTGCAGCATAAACGTCTCGTACTCTAAATCCTCCAGAGTACGATTTAATATAACAAAGCCAATGAAAGTGGTGATGGTAATAGAGCCAGCAAAACCGTAGCCGAAGAAACTGGGGCCTAGCATTTGCGTACCGATCGTCATCACCAAATTAAGAATAAAAAATAGAATATTCAACGCCAGCACGATACCGCGTCTATCGAGGTAGAAATATACGTTCATTATCGACATCAACAATACCTGCACGCTAACGCCAACGAGGTCGATATAGAACAGCGGCAGGTAATACCGCGAGATGCCCAACAGGTCGAGTATATCCGGCGCCCATAAAAATATCAGCACCACCGTCACGCCTTGCACTTTGAAAACTTCGAGAATGCCCTGGCGGATGGAGTACACCATTTGATCTTTCAAAAAGTAGATGTGGTCTAACGCTTCACCCTCGCGGATGGCGTTGTACAGATTCTCATAATGTTCGGCAAAATCAGTTTCAATGCGCACCAGAAAAACCGCCATGCCGGGGATAATGGCAAGGTAGGCGAGGAAGATGGGAATGTCGTAAATCAGCGACGCGTTGAGAGGGCCTATGACGTCAATCGACGTAGCAGGGTTAAACCAGAACAGGTATTTGTCTACCCAAACACCGAGATAGTAAAACATGCCGGTTGCGAACAGCGACCAGAACACCTGCTTGCGATTGAGAAAATCGAAAGCGACAAATTTTTTGCTCGGAAACTCGCGAAGGATATCGTACAAGAATGCAAATAGCAGCACACAATGCCCGATCAGAAACGCGAGCAATAACCCCTCCAACAAGAAGTGGCGCAGGAAGTAAGCCGCCACTACCATTACTACATAGCCAATTAACATGGTCAGAAGAATTCGATTGTAAGCCTTCATACCAGATAGGAAGATAACTACTATCCACAAATCAGTAAGAGTGACGAAATTGGCGATCATCAGAATTCGATACAGCAACGTCTCTTCAAACATTAGGAAGATAAACAGGGTGCCGAGCAAACCAGCAATAGCGGTAATCAGCAATAAAATACCGATTAGATTGGGCAGAATCACATCGTCTCGTTCTTCAAACAAACGATCGGAGATAAAGCGAGTGAACATCAACTGTAGGCCGCCGGTAAAAATCAGCGACGCCGACATTAAGTAGGTAACCGAAACCAAAAACTGGGTTACGAGCAGAGTAGGGGCGACTACGCTGACGCTGAGTATGCCAATTAGCAGCACGCTAAGAATTGACAGTACCCAGGGGCCGGAGCTGATTAGCCCAGCGTAAAGATAGGCCTGCAGTGTAGCAACATAGGTATCGCGATTGAGAATACGGCGCAGCTCGAATCCTATGCCGGCCATCTATTTTCCCATCGCGGTTTCATATAGCTCTCGGTAGCGATCGTACATCATCTGCTCGGTATAGAAATTGGTGACCCGTGCTAACCCGGCCTGCTGTGCCTTATACCAGGCTTCTGGATTACCAAGTAACTTCAGACACTCCTCCGCAGTAGCTAGTGGGTCGGCTATGTTGACTACCGCACCGGCATGACCAAGCGCCTTATCCTCTTCGCTGTAGCCTTCGATCAATTCTCTGCATGAGCCAACATCGGTTGCTACACAGGGCACGCCGGCCGCGTAGGCTTCGAGAATAACCAACGGCTGTGCCTCGCTGATGGAGGTGAGGACCATGACGCCGAGCTGTGGAAGAATCTCGGGCACTTTCTGAAAGCCGAGAAACTTAACGTTGTTCTCCAACCCCATACTGCTGACCAACCCCTCACATTCTGCCGCGTAGGCTTCGTCTTCTTCAGTTGGGCCAACCAGCCAGCCCTCCGCTGCGGGAATTTTATTGCAAATAGAGCGCATGGAGCGGATAAAAGTTTTGATATCCTTGATCGGTACGATACGGCCAATCAGACCAACAATGGGCGGAATTTCCTTGGGCCGCTTTTCCAGTGCATCACCGTACTGCGACAGAGATATTCCGTTAGGTATGACTCGCGTACGCTGGTCTTTGGCGCCGTCCTGTACCTGACGCAAACGATTACCCTCGTAGAGGGCGATGATTGGATCGGCCGCGTGATAGGTGATACGGCCCAGCTCTTCGAAAAAGCGAATCCATAGCTGGCGAATATAACCGACGTCGTCGGTCAAACCGCTGTCGAGATCGGTGGTGGAATCCTGTATCCAGTCAGCTTGCGCCAAATCGATTTTACGCTCCTTGGTGTAGATGCCGTGCTCACTGAGGATAAAATTGCTGTCTGGATTTTGATGTTTGAGAAATCCGCCAAGCAAGCCGGCAAAGCCGGTAGATATGGAATGTATCACCGGCGCGGTCGGCGCATTGCGCGCTACCTTGGAGAGCATAAATATTGGCGCGTGCATGGAGCGCACAGTCCAAAAGTAGTTTACGAACGAGGGTTCGGTACAATATTTTTCGTAGCCGTTAATCATATACTGCCACGAGGCTTCGCTAAATAGAAAGTCTTCGTGAGTAATGCCATCGACAGGATCGCTAATCATGTTGAGCAAATCGCTGATCAGATCGTCGGGCAGTTCATCGTGCGGCTGGTGAAAGTAATCGTGCATTTTTTGACATCGATTAAAAGCGTCAACGTTGCCCGGGCAGCGCTTGGACTTTTGCTGCTGCCAGGATTCCTGCAAAAAATGTTCTTCCAAATGCACGACGTTTTGCGGCAGCTCATATTGCTGCTCACCGTAGTGGTCGCGCGAGCCGCCAATAAATATTAACGCAAACTTTAATTCCGGCACGCCTCTGATAATTTGATGCACCCAGCTTGAAACACCGCCGCGCACATAAGGGTAGGTGCCTTCGAGCAGCAAAAGAACATCTGCGTCGGCCATTTATTACACCGACAACCAAAAGTCAGCGACGGCAGCGACTGGCTCTCGCTCGCGTTCGCTTATTGGTAGCTCGCCAAGTATTTTGGGAATCTGGGCGAAGTCTCGTTTAAGAAAAGCAATTTCTGCCAGGTAAGAAGAAATCCTGAATTTATCTATACCGTTGTCAATGGCCCGCTGAAACGCCAGTTCAGCCTCTTCCAGCGCTTCCTCTCGAATGAGAATACGACCTAACAGAAAATACGCACCCGAGTCGTTCGTCTCTTCCAGAACCCTGTCGACGTGTTGACGGGCAGTGTTCAAAATATGTAGCAATACGTCGCCTTGCGCCAAACCCATATAGACCAGTTCCCAGTACAAGAAAGCCAGTCGTTTATGAATGGCGGGGCGTTGTGTGGTCGTCGCCGTTTCCAGTTCGGTTAGCGCATTTTTGATATTGATGTTTATGCCGTTCTCTTTGTTATCGAGAATGGAATAGGCTAGCAAACGTACATCGTCTACCGCATCTTTCAAAGCTACCTGTAGTATCGGTATGGCCTTGCGTTCATTCATACGTTGAGTCGCCAACACCGCTTTCAAACGTTTGTCGGTATCGGAGGCATTGCGCAATACATCGTACAAGCCACCATCGGCAAAGCTTAAATTGGTATCAATGGTCACCGGTTTGAATGGCAGTTCGGGTACCGCAGTTGCCAGCGTGTACTCTGGTCGCTGTTCGTGGGGTCGATATAAACCCAATAAAATTGACACTACCGCGCCAACCATGCCAAGCCCCGGAATAAAAAATATGAGCAGGGTAACGAAGCCATACGAGCGAAGCACGGGCAGCTGATATTGTGCAGGTAACAAACTCCACACCGCGAAGCCGGCTAACAGTGAAGCTATGCTGTGAGTCAGCACGTACAGCCAGGTTGCCGTGCTGGTGGCATCTATCGTCAGCGCAACCCAGCTGCTTAGCTCGAAGAACACCGCATTGGCGAACAGTACTTTCGAGTTCATGCAGCAACCGTTGCCGGGCTGTCGAGATAATGCAACGTGTCTGCCGGCAAGTTGGCTTCGTCTTGCAGACGTTGCTTCACGCCCGCTACGCTATCTTGTGGTGTGATTAGGTATTGCACAATATCCAATTTGGTATCGTCGACGTTGACGCTGTGTTGTTGCCGCATAAACTGTTCGAAACGTACCAGGTAGCTAGCGACGCCATCCTCAGCGGTGAGGGGCATCAGCATAAGCATAACGGCGTCGTCGTCGCAGCTGCGCGTCACATAACCAACATCCAGGCCACGCATTTGCGTTTCTATTGTCTTGATATAGGCGGGCGCCGTGGTCGGGTTGGTCGCCTTGATGATGAGCAGGCTGGCAGGCAACTGAAACTCGTTCGCATCATTCACGCTACGTTTCAGGCGCCGAAAGAACTCGTAACGCTCAAGATCTTGCACCACTGGCTGCTCGCGTGCCGCCATTAAAATATCGGCAATACGGCCAGCGATAATGGCCATCAACTTCAGATTGGTTGTATGGAAGGAGAAAAACGGCATAAGTCTGATAACTAATACGGCGTGAATGTTTTGGTAGGTATCGACCAGGGGAATGCAGGCGAGATAGGCGGTATCTTGCGCCTGCTTTTCAGCGGCCATGTCGGCGCGCACACTGATAAGTCTTTTCTCCAAAATAGCTAACCGCAGCAAGGGGTCGGACGGGTCAATCACTGCCGTGTCGCCAGTATGCGCCAGCGAGTGGGTCTGCAAAACGTCGCCTGACATAGCGTGCAGGGAGGCGACTTGCAGCACGCCGTAATGGCTAAATAAATTGAGAATAGTGTCGGCATTTGCCGCCAGGTTATCACTGCTTGCGTCTACATCGGCAAGCTGGCGCTGCAAATCTGACAGCGCACTGCGCAAGCTGGATGATTTGCCGGCGCTGTCTTGCTCAAGACGGTCATGGGATATTTTCAATACGTGATAAGCGCGAGTGAATTCTTCCAATCGCGCCTGTCTATATTCGTTAGATCGCTCTAGACGACGCAGCCGGCGTTCCCATATGTCGCGAAACTCGCCAACCAACATGCCGCTGACCAACATGCCAAGACTGTAGGCCGTGGTCAGCTGCCAGGCCGGCTGCTGCAGCCACCAGGCGAACGCAAAGCTACTGGCAATAATCAGCAGCGCCGCAACAAAGGCTTCGGCAAAACCGTAGCGCAAACCGATCAATATCGGTGCGATGACTGGCCAAGGAAAATTATCACCATGTACGAAGAAGGGGTCATCCGGGCGTACCAGAAAACCCAGGCCGACCGTCAACATGCTGACACCAACCGTTTCCAGCCATACCAGCCGGCTCGATTTGGATTCAGTTTTACCTAGGGAGTCGAGTTCAAAAGGCATGCACTAAAATCGCCATGGATGAATTTAGAGCAGCAATTGCCGCTTACCGAATAAGTTAGTCTAGCTTAATTTTGGCGATTAGCTTGTCGAGCACTTTATGAGCAGTGCCGCTTAGGCTAGAGCGTGACCAGCCGGCCCGCGAGCCTGAGGCTGACCACAGCACATCACCACTACTCACTTCAATCACCTGCAGACTCGCTCCTACCGCCGGTTCGCCATCGAGACCACTTTTGTAGCGCCACTCTTCAATGCTGCCGGTCACGCCATAGCGCATATTATTTTCCTGCGCCCAGGCCAGCGCCGTGTTAAAGCGTTTTTGCTCGTCGAGAATTGGTAGGCCGTTGGGATCTTCCTGCGGTGGATAGTGCCGCAATTTTTTTAGGCCCTTTCTGCGTAGCAAGGTTTCGGCGATGCGTTCGGCCCTCTCACCGGCTTGTGGCGTTTGTGAGAAGTTGATGATCGGTAGCAGGACCCAGGTCTCTTGTGTGTCGAATTCTATTTTACGTTCTGCCTGGTTAACTGCGCATGCGGTCAACAGCGAGCAGGCAAGGATAACGATGAACGATGAGGGGAAAGCAATCTTGCGCATAATGTGAACCATTGGTAAATCTAACGTCCAAACCGGTAACTGTAACTGAGGCGAATATCTTGCGCGGCATCGCCTTGCCCACCTAACGGTTTACTATTGTAGCCATAAGTCAGCGCTAGCTCATCGTTGCCCATGATACGCCAGCCAAGACCAAAAGATACGGCGAATGACAGCTGAGATATTGGCCACTGGTAGGCAAACGCAGCATTGAAGAGATAACGCGGTGAAGGGGCGCGTGCATTCAGCGCGTGCAGGTCACCGCGTTGCAAGCTGGTGCCTAGGAAAAACTGCCCATAGTCTTTTGGTAAAACTGTGTCTGCACTGGTGTTGCTGTCGAGCAGCCTGGCAGTAATGTCAGCAGGAATAAGCGTAGTAAGTGAATTTTTTTGCCATTCCACACCGGCCGTGATTGCCCATTCAGGGTCAGCAAAATTCAGTCGGTGCGAATAACTTAGGCCTGCTTTGTAACCGCGTGCTACTGCATCGCCACTGACTCGTGCCTGAAAACGATTGAGTCCAATGTTAGCGGCGATACTATGGCGTGGACTGATAGCGTAATTAGCACTGCCGTCGATATGATCGTGTGTACCAAATGCACGCAGCACCGGCGTGACGGTCGGCAGGTCTTGCCACGCCGCAGTGACAGTTGTGCTAAGGCGCGAATCCCAACGCCGTTGTATGTCTCCCTGTAAACCGAAAGTTGATTCATCCTCACGCCAACTGGCCAACGGTGTGAGTGACCAGCTGCCGTGCTGGGTATCCTGTGACCAGCGCCACTGCAAAACCGTTTCATCACCGAGATCAGCAACATCGGCCAGCGAAGCGCTACTGTAACTGGCCTTTTGCAGGTCCAGCTGCGAATGCCCGCTGTCGAAGTTTTGTGCCCACGTTAGCTCTGGCCCTTGCAGGTCTAAACCACCTAACTGGTCGAGTCGCCATTGCGCACGCCAACCGCTAGGACGTTCGCTGCCAAGTTGCGCTGTTAATTCACCTAAGCCTTGCTGGTCACCGGCCGCTGGCTGCAAGGCTGCCAGGCCTTCGGCCAGAGCATCATTGTTTCTGCCCAGCCGCTGCAAAGCATTAGCGCGTATTGAGGGCGTTATTTCCGCCCTGGGCATTAATTTCTGCATCGCATCGCGATCATAGTTGTGCTGCGCCAGCGCCATGCGTTGTAACACTGGCAGTTCCTGCTCGTTGTGCTGTTTTAGGCTGGTGCTCCAGAAATTAACCGCGTCGATGTTGTCTCGGCCAATTAACAGATCGGTATGTTGTGGTAGCCATTGCTGTGCAGCGCGCTGATATCGCGTTTGCTGCAAGTGCGCGTGTGCAACTCGCTGCCCATATAGCGAATATGTTAGGTTAATTTGCTTAGACAGTGCGTCACCTGTCAACGGTGCGCTTGCCTGCTGGTCTAGCAATCGCTGGTAACTATATTTGCGTAAACGCCAAGCGGCTGAAGTGCGGCCAGAGGTCTGCAGCGTGTTGGCGTAGGCCAACAAAATATCGACATCAGTCGCGTCTTCCTGAACCAACAAGCCGTACCAGCGTAATGATTCTGCATGGCGGTCCAGTTTGCTGGTGCTAGCGGCGAACACTGACCATAAGCTGGCATCCTGCTGTGCCAGACGCTGCCATTTACGTAAGTATGAGGCCAGTTTTTCCTGCTGATTGCTATTTAATAAAAACCACAGATAGGCTTGCGCCACTTCACTGCCATTGGCCGACAAGCGCAGTGCTTGCGCATAAGCCTTTTCGGCTTGCTGCAGGCGACCCTTATGTTCAGCAAAGTTGGCCTGCAATAGCCAGTACTGCAGATTATCGGCAAATAAGTCATTGTGGCCCTGCGCCATATTGAGCGCCAGCTCTAGTATGTCCCAACGCCCAGCCGCCTGCGCCATTTGCATTAGCGCTAACAGGTAGTGCGGTTGACGAAAACGCTCCCAGCTTGTTTTCGCTACCTGCAGCTGTAGGTCGGTGGCGCTTGCATCGGCAATCAACAGAAAAATATCGGCCTCTTGCCGGGTAACGTCGGCGGGTGACTTAATCGTTCTCTGCAGTGCTTGCATAGCGAGCAGGTCTTGTTCCTCCAGCCAGGCGATTTGCGCTAATAGACGCCAAAAACTCTCGTCATCATCGGCGCCATTCGGCTGTGCCTTTTGTAACACCTGCAGCGCGCCGGTAGTGTCGTCCAACGACCACAGTAAAGCAGCAAACGTTTCGCTCTCTTTAACCGACAGCCCAAAGCGTTGGTCTATCTCCTGCCAAGTCGCTAGTGCATCCTGTACAGCTTGCATACGCTCCTGCAGGTAGGCAATCGCCAGCCAGGCGTCGCGCTGTTTCGGTTGACGCGTCACGTAGCGCTGTAAATAGCTGACACCAGCGGCGGGGTCACCGCGCTTTTCGTAAACAGATACCAGCAGACTGACTTCGTCTGATGCCAGGCGCCGGCGCTTACCAGTGCGACCCAGAATAGTTTCGACGGTTGCGTAGTCGTAGAGAGACATTGCCAGGAAACGGGTATGTTCTGAGTTCTTGCTGGTAGGATGCTGCATGATCAGCTTGCGCCATTCTTGCAAGGCCGCTTCCGGCAAGCCACGCCACTCGTAAATTTGCGCCAGCTTTTCGCGCTGCTGCCAGTCAAGGGGCTTGAGCTGCGCATAGTGTCGAGCGGCGTCGGAGGCAAGCTTCAGGTCGCCCAAAGCCAGCGCTAGATCGCGTGTTTGTAACATTGCTGCCGCGTCTGTAGAGAGGTTTTGTAGCATATGACTGAGATATTGCTGCGCTCGCGGTTTATCACCCACGTCGATGGCCAGCCGGATTGCGCCGGAAAGCATGTCAACATCGTTAAACACAGTGTCTAAGTATTCGCTATAGAGCTGCAGTGCTCTGTCGCGCTGCCCCAGCATCAGATAGGTATCAATGGCTTTTTGGACGTATTTCTCAGCATTGTATTTAGCAAGGTCAACGTAAATACGCGCAACTTTCTGCTGCTCACCAGCAGCCAAATACCATTTGGCTGCTCGCTGCCACCACTGCATCGCTTTGCCAGTGTCACTGGTAGCGAGGTAAACGTATTGATCGGCAGCGTACAAAGGCCTGCCAATTGCCAGCGCGATAGCGGCAATAGCTTCGCGTTCGCTGCTGTTGAAATCCTGGTCTCGCATACTCACTAAAAGTTTTTCGACCGTATCTCGATAGGCTATTTTTTTCTGTTCGCTAAGCGTGTCGCCGAAAGATAGTTGGGCTAGAATTTGTAATTGCAGCAAGTCAATCGTATTGACATACTCAAGAGGATAACTCACCAGCAAGTAATTCAACCGCAGCAACGCCTGCTGGTACTGACCAGTTTGCATCAATTGGCGAATAAGATTAATGCGCAGCGGCGTATCTTCCGGTACCGTTTGCAGCAGTAGCTCCAAATAGGCGATTGATACCGCATCCACTTGTTCGGCCGGTAGCTGTTTACGAAATACGTCCTGCTGCGGAAACAGCCAAACTAGAACGGCAACAATGACAGCGAAGAATAGCGCCAGTGAAGCACGATCAAAGATGCGCTCGCGGTTGTTATTGACATACCAGAAGCGCATTCCGGGTATCCTTTGTGCCTAGCTTGAAAACTCGCTGTGTTCCTTGCTGTTTGCCGGCGTGCCACTTATCAGCAATTTTTATGCGGCAGCGATCACCATTTCCCACGCTCAATTGAATAGGCTCATGCGCCCTGAGCCGGAAAGCCGCTCCGTTTTTGTTATTGTTCCAGTACTCCAGCATCGCATTGGCTTGGCGAAGATAAGGTAGCTGCTTGTCAACGTGCTCTTGAAAGAATATTTTTGCACTAGCTGCGGAAAGATGAAGATAGCGCCCCTGGGGTAAATCGATAAAGCCGGCAACGCCTTCGCTGCGTTGCAGGTCGGGGTAGCCGAGACTGTCAGAAATTCGTAGCGTGCGCAGCGCACCAAGGCCTTTTACTATGATGGCCCCTTCGCTATTACGCGCAAAGGATGCGGTATAAGTACCCTCTACTTTGGGAGAGTACTCGCTGATATACATGGCGGTATGATCTTGCGTTACTGCCCAATCATAAATATCGTATAAAGCGCCAAGTGCCGCTTGTTTCGTACCCGAGTAGAAGTGCCAGTATATGGCTATTGGCTTGAAGCGCCTTGGTGAATTAGTTAGTTCAAATGTTTCAATGACGCGGCGAAAACCATAGTAAGGTCCATGCCACTCGTTAGTGTAGACATTCTCGTTCATTACAGGCGCATAAATTTGCGGTCCCGCTGCTGTCGGCCGCAGCTGAGGATAGACGCCGGTTATCGAAGGATAGGCAGCAGTGATTTTTGTATTGCCCCCGTTAAGGTTAACCACCCCGGCTTCCTGAACGAGCTTAATGGCTTCACTGCCGGGCAGCGCATCACCAGTCCATAACATGACTTTGACTTTCTTGCCAGGCGGCGCGAGTTGTTGGTTTATATAATCGATGGAACCAATCACTTCACGACGATAATCCACTGTGTAGTTTGGAATTGGCATCGACACACCGTATTCCTTTTCCCGACTACTGTTTATTTTCTGCGGCTGCCAAAAGAAAGGGTGGCTAAAAGAATGGCTGGCAATCTCTACGTTGGGCAGTCTGAAAATTTCTTGAGCGATTTTTTCTAACGCCGGTGACTGCTCGGGATACAAACCTTGTTTACCTGTCTCGCCCTCTATAACGGATACGGTATGTGGCAGTTGGTAGGGCTTGAATATTTTTTCCAGTAACACTTCACCACTGTAGGGCGCGTTGGGTAGCTCTGCTCGGCTGACAAAACCGTCGCCATCGATATGCGAGGTGAGAATTCGGCTGCCACTTTCAGTGGTTGAATCGGCAATGGGAAGATTGGATATTTGTAAGGCTTGTCTCAAAAACTCAATGGGCTCTATCACCCAGCGCTGAAACCCGGGGCGCATTTCGTTTTTAACATAGGGGTACAACGCGGCACCGCCCCAGGGAGCCAGCACGACTGGATCGATACGCTTTCCTTCCGAGTCCTGTACCGACAACCACGGCGTGTTGTGTTCGCTACCGCTGACCACCGCAGTGACACCTCTACTTCTTATTTTAACCGGAGCCTCGAAGTGACCTACGTACTGCGACTGTGTCTTGATGGTCAGTGGTTTTTTTAGTGACTTGTAAAGCGGCTTTAAGCCAAGTTTTTTTAGCAGGTGCTGATTTCGATACGGAAATCCATTAACAATAGCAACTGGGATATTGTGCTCCAACTGCTGCATAAGCCATTGTTCGAACTGTTGCAGATGGCTGGCTACATCATTATCCAGCCAGGTGATCAGACCGGCGTATAGACCTGCCAAACGTTGCGTTGGCAGACCGTGATTAATATCGTGATAGTCGATGCGCAAACCCAAATAATCCAGAGGATTACCAAGCAGTATATGCGCCGGGTGCAGCGGTAAAGCGCCCTGCCGGGAATCGTATATCACCAACACGCGGCGAGGTATAACCCTAACGCTGCCAACACCCATACTGTCGAGAGCAGGCCCGCTGACCCAGGGTGTAAAACCTAGCGCTGTGATTTTCTGCGCGGTTTGCATCGCCTTATCGCGCTGTGATGGTGCTACATAATCGATGATAGTCACCGGAATGTTCATAGCCGTCACTGCGCCAAGTTTTCCCAATAACCATGTGCGATCAGCGGTTGGTACGGGCTGGTATTTTTTTTGCTCCGCGTTCCAGCCCTCGAACAATGATTCCACCGCCAGCGCATACACGAGATCGTGTACTGCCGGCAACAACTCGAAGCCGCGATTGAAATACAGTTTTAAAGTCGGGTAGCGCTTGTGGATGCTACGTATCGTCTCAATCAGACCCGCGATCTGCGCGCGGCGTTGTTCGTCAGTGTCGGCGACTAACTGAAAACTGTCTAAGGTGTCAAAAAACAAACCGTCGTAACCGGCTGCGGCAAGCGCTGGTATTCGATCTTTTAATAACCAGCGCCTCCATGCCGGGTTGCGTTGATCGATGACACTGCTGTTCCAGGCGGAGTTACGGCCAGCTTTCAAATCGTCGGACACGTCGAAACGCTTCGCGTCGCTGTCACTGATTTCGCCGAGACTCAAATAGGCAAACACTTGTGAGCCTTCTCGATGCAGAAAGTCCAGATCGGCACTGGTGGTGTTTAGTGGTTCGACGATGACATCGTCGAACTGAGCAAGTTCCGGTGTCGGCAGAGGAGAGGCGTAAAAGAATGCGGCGGAACGTTGCGCTGAGTCAGCCAGACAATAGGGTGCAATAAAACAGGCAGACAGCGCTATAAACTTTAAGCGCCCCGCGAGCTGACAAAACGAATTGTAGAGAAAATTGAAAAACACAGTTGCTTATAACGTGAACACATTGACGCAGTGAATTTATATGCTGTTATTAATAAATGTAGCAGACACATCGGAAACCGCTTTTTGGCAACAATAAATAAGGCGCTGACAGTCTGTCGTGTTGCCAATAATTATTAATATAAGTAAGTATTATTTATATATATGTATATATAGAGTATTTAATGTTATTACTATTGGGACCATATGAGCCTGTGTATAACTATTTTTAGTATATATGAAACAAAGGTTTAAGATCTTATTCAGGCGATATAAGCACTGTATGGTAGAGCCTGAAGATGCTCGTAAGCTGTGTTGGTAGGCCGTGGACTTTAACCTCTTTTTTGGAGGTAGTGAAAACATCCGGTGTTGTCCACATTTCATGCCAGCGATATACACAGCTTGTTTTAGTGTTATGTGCCTGACGAAGCGTATAAACGAACTTTATTTTTAGCGCGCGATGAGACGCAGTTTGGAAGGAATGAAAGCCGTTTTTCGACAGGCTATGTCAAGTTATTGGACATGCTCAGGCGACGCAACGCATGCGTTCTCACAGCACAGCTCGTGTTCTGCGAAATACGCCATCAAGACTGTGATGCCTAAGCGCTACTTACCGATGCAAAAGCTGGAGAAAATTTCGCCTAGCAAAGCGTCAGCTGTGACATCACCAGTGATATCGGCTAGCGACTGCTGGGCTTGGCGCAGGTCTTCGGCCAGTAATTCGGCGGCACCGAATTCAACTAATTGCTGCTCGCCGTGACGCAGATGATCCTGCGCGCTTTGCAAAGCCAGCAAGTGACGTCGTCGGGCGGTGAATTGACTTGCCGGCGCGGGATGATAGCCGGCAATTTCCTTGATATGGGTTTTTAAGGCATCGACCCCAAGGTTTTCGGTGATCGACATATTGATTGTAGGCTGGGGGGCGGCAGCCAGCACGCCGGGTTTAAGGCCTGCCACATCGATTTTATTGCGCAGCAAACTCATTTTGCTAAGTAGTGCTTGCGAGGGGGTATCGCCGGGCCATAGTTCGGCTGCGTCAAGTGCGGTGTCGGTATTGCAGTCAACCATTAACAGCACCCGGTCGGCGTGCTCAAAGGCAAGCTGGGCGCGACGCATGCCCTCTTTTTCGATAGCGTCAGGACTGGTTCGTAAACCTGCCGTGTCGACGATGTGGATAGGCAGTCCGTCAATATCGATACGTTCTTTTAATATGTCGCGTGTGGTACCAGCGATAGCCGTAACAATGGCGGTCTCCTGGCCAGCTAGGGCATTTAACAGACTGGATTTACCGGCGTTAGGCCGTCCGGCGATCGCAATATGGATACCTTCGCGCAGCAGGCTGCCTTGCTGGGCGTGGTCAAATACCGTCTTTAGTTCGGCTAGAAGATCAGTTAAACCACCGGCGATTTTGCCGTCACTGATAAAGTCGATTTCCTCTTCAGGAAAATCCAGAGCGGCTTCTACATAAACGCGTAGCTGAGTTAGTAGATGAACCAGTTGCTTGATAGATTTTGAAAATTCACCTTGTAAGCTGCGCTGCGCACCACGCGCAGCTTGTTCAGAATCACTGGCAATTAAATCGGCAATGGCTTCGGCCTGGGTCAGATCGATTTTACCGTTTAAAAAAGCGCGCTCTGAAAATTCGCCAGGTCGGGCGAGCCTTGCACCTTGAACAAGGGATTCTTGTAGCAGCAGGTCGAGGATGACCGGGCCGCCATGGGCCTGTAATTCCACCACGTTTTCACCGGTGAACGATGCGGGCGCTGGAAAAAACAGCACAATACCGTGGTCTAAAACAGGTGCGCCTGGCGCGCTGGTTTCATGCAGCGCACGGTATAAGGCGTGGCGGGGTAGCAGCTTGTCTTGCGTTATCCGCTCGGCTATCGCCAGCGCCTGTGGGCCTGACAGACGAATTATCCCAATGCCGCCCTTGCCGGGCGGGGTCGCTATCGCAGCGATGGTATCGCGGTCCAGCGTATTCATATCTGCGTCTGCTGTAGGCGAACGGCTAAGCGGTGTTGGCTTGCTCGATTTGCCGCGTGATCAACCACTGCTGCGCAATCGACAGACCGTTGTTGGTGACCCAGTAAAGGACCAGCCCGGACGGAAACCACAGAAATAGAAAGGTAAAGACAATCGGCATCCACTGCATGATCTTAGCCTGCATCGGATCCGGAGGAGTGGGGTTTAGTCTTTGCTGAAACCACATACTGGCGCCCATAATCAGCGGCAGCACGAAGTATGGGTCCATAGCCGATAGATCTCTAATCCACAGCATGAAAGGTGCATGGCGTAGCTCAACACTTTCCATCAAGGTCCAGTAGAGCGCAATGAACACCGGCATTTGCACGAGGATTGGTAGACAACCACCCAACGGGTTAATTTTTTCCTTCTTGTACAACTCCATGGTTGCTTGCGACATTTTTTGTCTGTCGTCGCCAAGGCGTTCTTTTAGCTCTGCCATTTTTGGCTGCAGGCGGCGCATATTAGCCATAGATTTGTAGCTGGTGGCAGACAAGCGAAAAAACGCGAGCTTGATAATAAAAGTCAGCGCGATAATGGACCAACCCCAGTTGCCGAACACACCATGTAGTTTAGTGAGAAGCCAAAATAACGGTTGTGCTATCCACCACAGCCAACCGTAGTCGACGGTGAGATCCAGCCCTTCGGATATGTCGCGCAACGAATACTGGTCTTTGGGCCCAGCGTAAAATTTGCTGCTGATGGTTTGTTGCGTGCCCGGTGCGACCGTTACGCGGGGACCGGTATAGCGAATGATATTAAAGCCCGAGCTGGTAACTGTGGTTGAGTAGCGATATTGTTGTTCGGCAGAGGGAATCCAGGCGCTGATGAAATAGTGTTGCACCATGGCGATCCAGCCGCCCTGAACATCAGCCTTGTAGGGCTTTTCCTCCATATCTTTGAAATCAAATTTAATATATGGCTCATCAGCAGTAGTCGTAGCGCCACCTAGAAAAGGTTTCATACCCATACCGCCGGTCTCGGCGCCGGGGTCTTCAGAACTGTCGCGTTTAATCTGCGCAAACATGCTGGCTTGCCAGTCTTTTGTGCCCTTGTTATCGATGACATAACTGACATCGACAACGTAGGAGCCGCGCGTAAAGTGATAGCGTTTTATGATGTCAGCGTTGCTGTCGTCCTTAAATACGAGATCAACAGCCAGCTCTTTCTTTCCGTCAGCCAAACGATATTTTGTTTGCGAGGCAGTGAACTTGGGCCGCCCCTTATTGCCGCCGTCGGTGCCGTTGGGTCCTATTAACCCGCTTTGAGCCTTGTACGAGCGCGCCGCAGTATTCTCCAGTAGCACGAAAGGCGCTTTCGAATTGTCGAGTTTGGCAAGATGACGAGGCAGGGCCACATAAACAATATCCCCCCCGGTGGGATCAATGCGTATATCTAGCGAGTCTGTAATGACGCTGATTAGCCCATTGCTGCCGGTATTTCCCTCTGCTTTTACTTCTTCGGTGGGGTCTTCAGGGATTGCATCAATGGCTGCCTGCGGCGCTGGAACTGCATCGTCAGATTGCTCGGGTATATCGGCATTGCTGGCTACGGTTTGGGGCTGCTGTGCGCTAGCCACTGGTGTAACAGCAGATGTTTTATCAAATTCCTGCCACTTAATTAGTAGACTGACACCGACAAACAGCATGGCACCAATGATAGCGTAACGAAGATAGTCCATGTTTAACGCTGCCTCCCAGCGAGTTGGCCGTTCGGTGCGGTGGGCACCGGGTCAATACCGCCCTCATGCCAGGGATGACAGCGCAGAACGCGCCGTAGCGTTAAATACAGCCCGGTCGCCAAGCCGTGCATTTGCAGTGCGTCGCGCGCGTAGCAGGAACAGCTGGGATGGAAGCGACAATGTTGCCCAAGTAAGGGGCTAATCGCTAACCGGTAGCCGTCTAGCAGTAAAGTAAGACATGCCACGGGCAAGGCTTTAATTCTGGCGCTCAAGCTATATTGGCGCGCTTTAGCAGTTTGTCCCATAGGGTATTTAACTCAGCGTGAAGTAGTGAATTGTCTTGTTCATCCAGACCGCGGCGAGCCAGTACGATGACATCCAGTGCTGGTAGTGTCTGTTGACGTAGTCGAAATGATTCGCGAATCAAACGTTTGATCCGATTGCGTTGCACGGCCAAGCGAATATTCTTTTTTCCAATCACTAAGCCAAGCCGAGGCCTGCTTTGTTCATTGTTAATAGCAAGCAGCAGCACTGTTTTGCTGGAGACTTTGAACTGTGCGCGTTGAAAGACCTGCTGGTAATCAGCAGGCGTCAACAGGCGAGCCGACTTTGGAAATGCGTAAGCCGGCAAGATCACTGTGGGGAAGTGTTAGGCAGCCAGTCTTTTACGACCTTTCGCACGCCGACGCTTAATAACCAGGCGGCCGTTTTTGGTTGCCATACGCGAGCGGAAACCGTGCGTACGCTTGCGCTTCAACACGCTGGGCTGGAACGTTCTTTTCATTACAACATACCTTGGTAGAGACCAATCTGGGATCAGGTCGAAAGTGGCTTTGCATTAGCCAAAAAAAGCGAGGACGCATTTTAGGCAATTAGCGGCCGTTAAGCAATTAGCGGCCGTTAAGCAATTTGAATAATGTATCTATTGACAGTTATATCACACGCGTATTCGCAGCTCTGCGATCGAAGTGTGAATAAAAGTGTGCAATATGCGTCCCTGAGCTGAATTGCGCTAGTGGACAACAATAAACCCATATTGGGGATAAGTTATAGCAGCTACAGGTGAAGCCCCGGCAATTGGGCGGTACAGGCGTTGTGGTTACTTGGATAACTAGTTGATACATTACAGCATGCTAAAAATAACAGGACAATTTGATTGCTTTTATACCCAAAAAAGCACAGTTATTACAAGGCTTATACACAATGTATCCACAGGCTTATGCAAGCTGGCAAGCGGGTTGTTAATATTTTTATCTGCGTTGGAAAAAAAATATAAAACGTTGAAAAATATGATAAAAAAATAAAATAATAGGATTTTTATTGCACTTTTAGATGTGGATAAGTCGAACTTTTAGGGGTAGAATGCTGGCCTTTAGCAGGTACTCAAAAAAGGCGCACATGGTCGCATGTGGTGCAAGGTTTGTGCGGCCTGAATTTAACCAAATACAACAATCACAGTAGCCTGAATCCATGCCCTCTGTTTCTCAAACGAACTTGTCGTCTCCAGCAATCGACACGCTCTGGCAACGTTGCCAGCGCAGCCTGCAGGAAGAGCTACCAGCACAGCAGTTTAATACCTGGATTAGGCCACTGCAGCATGAAGCGCGATTTGATGAGCTGTGTCTTTTGGCGCCCAATCGATTTATCAAAGACTGGGTTGCAGACAAATTTTTAGCGCGTATCTCGCAGTTAGTCGCTAGCTACGGCAATGGCGCGAGTTATAGCGTTAACGTCGAAGTCGCGGCCGCGATAAAAAAAGCCGCCAGTTTTACCGAGGCGCGCACTGCTGCTCCTCAAGCTACCTACGCGCCGCCAGAACCGCAGCGCCCGGCGAGAAGTTTTGAGCCTGAGGTCGTGTTGCCGGCGGATGTGCCGACGCGGAATGATGGCCATATCACTCATGATAGTAAGCTGATAGCCCAATATAATTTTGATACGTTCGTCGAAGGTAAGTCCAACCAGTTCGCCAGGGCCGCCGCTATGCAGGTAGCGGAAAATCCCGGAGGCTCGAATAATCCATTGTTTCTGTACGGTGGTGTTGGGTTGGGTAAAACACACCTCATGCACGCAGTAGGTAATGCGTTACTTGTTAATAATAAGAATGCGAGAATTGTGTATTTGCATTCGGAGCGTTTTGTAGCTGACATGGTCAAAGCGCTACAGCTTAACGCGATAAACGATTTTAAGCGCTTCTACCGCTCTGTAGATGCCTTGCTGATTGATGATATTCAGTTTTTTGCGGGTAAAGAGCGATCGCAGGAAGAGTTCTTCCATACGGTAAATGCGCTATTGGAAGGTGGCCAGCAGATGATTCTGACTTGCGACCGCTATCCGAAGGAAGTAAAAGGACTTGAGGAGCGCTTGAAATCGCGCTTCGGCTGGGGTTTAACCGTTGCTGTGGAGCCGCCGGAGCTTGAAACACGGGTTGCTATTTTGAAGAAAAAGGCAGAGCAATCGAATATTGAGCTGCCCAATGAAGCGGCATTTTTTATTGCCCAGCGCATTCAATCGAACGTCAGAGAGCTAGAAGGTGCGCTGAAGAGAGTGATAGCGAGTGCTCACTTCACCGGGCGCAAGATTGATGTAGGACTGGTGCGTGAATCACTAAAAGACCTGTTAGCGTTACAGGATAAACAGGTCAGTATTGATAATATCCAGCGCACCGTAGCCGAATATTATAAGATCAAGATTTCCGACTTGCTGTCGAAACGGCGCAATCGTTCCGTAGCGCGACCGCGTCAAGTGGCGATGAGTTTAGCCAAGGAAATGACCAATCACAGCTTGCCCGAAATCGGCGATGGTTTTGGCGGGCGAGATCACACGACGGTTTTACATGCCTGTCGTAAGATCAAGGAGCTGCGCGAAACAGACGCCGACATTGGTAATGACTACAAAAATTTACTTCGCTCGCTTACGTCCTGATTAAAGCTAAGCAAATGTGTTAGATTCACATCGGGCCTGCTGTGCGGCATGCCAAACGAAGCACTAGAGAAACCAGCTATGAAATTTTCCATTAATCGTGAGGAATTACTAAAACCACTCAATGTGGTTGTTGGGGTTGTTGAGCGGCGTCAAACACTACCTATTCTTGCTAACGTATTGCTAAGTCTCGAAGATAATGAGCTGTCAGTGCTTGGTACGGATCTGGAAGTAGAGCTTATCGGGCGGGTTAGCCTGGAAGCAGAGGCGGATGGGGGCCGGGTCACGGTACCGGCACGAAAGCTAACTGATATCTGTAAGTCGTTACCGGAAGGTAGCACCATAAAACTGCATCAAGACGACCAGAAGCTGATAGTCCAGAGCGGACGCAGTCGCTTCACACTGGCTACATTACCGGCTGCTGATTTTCCGAGCATCGATGACGAAGCCGAGCAAATCGAATTTTCGTTGAAACAGTCGCAGCTTAAGCGGTTGATTGATCGGACATCATTTGCGATGGCACAACAGGATGTACGCTATTACCTAAACGGCATGCTGTTTGAATTGACGCCAGACAGCCTGCGTCTGGTTGCTACTGATGGACACAGGCTTGCCATGTGTACGTTGGAAGAGCTGCCTGGCATAAAAGATTCTCGACAGGTTATTTTGCCGAGAAAGGGCGTTATTGAATTGTCGCGCTTGCTGCAAAATGGCGACCAAGCCATTAAGCTGAGTGTTGGCCGCAATCACCTGCGAGCAGAAACGGCTGAGTTCAAGCTAACTTCAAAGCTGGTCGACGGTAAATTCCCAGACTATGATCGAGTGCTGCCACTGGGCGGCGATAAAATAGTGCATGGCGCTAGAGACGAGATGCGTCAGGCGTTCTCACGTGCGGCGATTTTGTCAAACGAGAAATATCACGGTGTGCGTTTAGTTTTGTCTAATGAGACGCTGCAGATTGTTGCCAGTAACCCCGAACAAGAACAAGCAGAGGACACAATAGGCGTGGACTACCAGGGTGAAAGTCTGGAAATTGGTTTCAACGTTAACTACATATTGGATGTTCTGTCAGTCGTTGACGACGAGACGGTGAAGCTCACACTGTCTGATTCTAATAGCAGCGCCTTGTTGGAAGAGTCTGATGCGACAGATTCAGTTTTTGTCGTCATGCCGATGCGATTATAGGTAAGTTATATTGCGGCTAGCCTTCCCTCCATCAATCGCCTCGTATATTTCCGCCTAAATGGATAATGTCGAGGCTTCCCGTTTCAGAGCTCATAGTCGGTGCAAATAGAAAGGCTTGAAATAAGCCACGTGCGCAATCTAGATAGCGTGCGTCTGCCGGGTCTGGATAAAGTGAACGTATTCTTTGGCGATAACAGCAGCGGCAAGACATCGTTACTAGAGTCGGTACACGTCCTTGGGCTTGGTCGTTCATTTCGAACCCGCTCTTTCAAGTCGGTTATCAAAAAAGATAAAGAAGAATGCGTTGTATATTGCTCTGCGCATGAGCAGGGTGGCGGGAATATTGTTACCGTTGGCGTTCGGCGCAGTCGCCGCGCTGCACCGGCAATTCGTGTAAACGGAGACAACGCAACATCTATATCGCAGCTGGCAAAGCTTTTCCCATTGCAGCTCATCAACTCTGACTCTTTTCTATTACTAGAAGGCGCGCCTAGTGTCAGGCGACAGTTTCTGGATTGGGGAGTGTTCCACGTGGAACAGTCGTTCCATGCCGCGTGGTTGAGCGCTAAAAGATGTCTAAAACATCGGAATACTCTACTGCGGCATGGTAAAATTAGCAACGAAGAGCTGCAATTGTGGTCTAGGGAATTGGTAGTCGCGTCATCGCAAGTAGACGCACACCGTAAACGCTATATTAGGGAGTTTATAGCTAACTTCGAACCCATCGCAGCCGAATTGATCCAAATAGATGGTTTAGAGATCGAGTATCTACGAGGTTGGTCCTCAGATATTGATTTTTTAGAGTTATTAAACAAAAATATCGAGCGCGACAAATACCAAGGATTTACGTCTTGTGGCCCTCACAGGTCTGATTTGAAAATTACCAAGGATGGGCGATTAGCGTCAGAGTATTTGTCTCGCGGGCAGGAAAAGCTGTTGATTTGCGCGTTGAAGTTGGCTCAAGCGGCTACTCTAAAAAAATTGACTTCGAAGCAGTGTATTTTTCTAATTGATGATCTGCCAGCTGAGTTAGATGAGTATCACAACGGTGTTCTTTGCAAATATCTAGAGAATTTGGGCAGTCAGCTGTTCGTAACATGTACGGATAGGCGAAATTTCGACAATAAATGGCGCTTTCAAGAGCGTATTAAATGGTTCCACGTGGAACATGGTCAGATTACACAGGTATAAATCTCCCAATGAGGTGTTTAAATGAGCGATGATTCGCCACATGCTTACGATTCTTCCAGTATTAAAGTCCTTAAAGGGCTGGATGCGGTTAGAAAACGCCCCGGAATGTACATTGGAGATACCGATGACGGCACCGGACTGCATCATATGGTCTTTGAGCTGGTAGATAACTCCATTGACGAAGCGCTAGCGGGTCACTGCTCTACCGTGACGGTCACGATACACCCCGACGAATCAGTTACGGTCGCAGATGACGGACGCGGTATTCCCACAGAAATGCATGAAGAGGGCGTGTCAGCCGCGGAAGTGATCATGACCGTACTGCATGCCGGCGGAAAATTTGATGATAATAGTTATAAGGTTTCTGGCGGTTTACACGGCGTGGGGGTTTCGGTCGTCAATGCGCTTTCTTCCGAGCTAAAGTTGACCATTCGCCGTCAAGGGCAAGTCTTCGAGCAACTTTACAAGCACGGGGTACCTCAAGAACCAATCAAAGTGGTGGGTGAAACAAGCGCTTCCGGTACAGAAACCTTGTTCAAGCCCTCTTCAGATACGTTTACCAGTATAGAATTTCATTTTGACCAGCTCGCTAAACGCTTGCGGGAACTTTCCTTTCTCAATTCGGGCGTCGCGATACGGCTTAAAGATGAGCGTAGCGGTCAGCAAGAAGAGTATAAGTACGAGGGCGGACTGAAAGCTTTTGTTGAATATCTCAATCAGAACAAAACGCCGGTCAATAAGGTGTTTCATTTCGACATCGAGCAAGAAGATGGTATCGGCGTTGAGGTGGCGATGCAGTGGAACGATAGCTTTCAAGAAAATCTCTACTGCTACACCAATAACATTCCTCAACGCGATGGGGGTACCCACTTGGCGGGTTTCAGGGCCGCTTTGACGCGCAGTCTCAACACTTATATAGAAAAAGAGGGTATGGCTGCAAAGGCCAAGGTCAGCACTACTGGTGATGACGCGCGAGAAGGATTAACCGCGATCATATCGGTTAAAGTCCCCGACCCCAAATTCTCATCGCAAACCAAAGATAAATTAGTGTCTTCCGAAGTCAAAGCTGCTGTGGAACAGGCGGTGAATGGCCAGTTTGGAGATTACCTTATGGAAAACCCGCAGGAAGCCAAATCGGTGGTCACAAAAATGATCGATGCGGCCAGAGCGCGCGAAGCAGCTCGGAAAGCGCGTGAGATGACGCGACGCAAAGGCGCTCTGGATATTGCCGGCCTGCCTGGCAAGCTTGCCGACTGCCAGGAGAAAGATCCTGCACTGTCAGAGATATATCTGGTGGAGGGTGACTCTGCTGGAGGTTCAGCTAAACAAGGACGCGACCGGCGTACCCAGGCCATCCTGCCGTTGAAGGGAAAAATTCTAAACGTTGAAAAAGCCCGCTTTGACAAAATGCTGTCGTCAGCTGAAGTCGGCACGATGGTAACCGCATTGGGCTGCGGAATCGGCAACGATGAATTCGACCCCAACAAGCTACGCTATCACAGCATCATTATCATGACCGATGCCGACGTCGACGGCTCGCATATTCGCACGTTACTGCTGACATTCTTCTTCCGTCAAATGCGCGAGTTGATAGAACGCGGCCACGTTTATATCGCGCAGCCTCCGCTATACAAGGTTGGTAAAGGTAAACAAGAACAATATCTCAAAGACGACGAAGCACTGGACCAATATTTGGTACAGGCGGCTTTAGATAACGCCGCTCTTTATGTAAATGCTGATGCGCCGCCTATTAGCGGTACTGGTTTGGATGCGCTAGTGTCGAAATATCGCGGCGTTGCAAAAATTGTGCAACGACTCAGTCGGCTGTATCCGCCTGTAGCCCTGAATGCTATGATTTATTTGCCAACGTTGTCGAGTGAAGAACTTTCTAACGAATCTACCGTGGCGCAGTGGTGCGCACAGCTGCAGGAAGCGTTAGCGGACAAAGGCACAAGCGAACACAATTATTATCGAGTGGATGCTGTTAAAAATAGTGAGCGCGATTTATTTCTACCCGTGATCGCGGTGGTAGCGCACGGTATTGAAACGCCATTTAATGTTAACCAGGATTTCTTTTTGTCGGGAGAGTACAAAGCTATCGTCGATTTGGGAAACAGCATCACTGACCTTATCGAAGAAGGTGGCTACGTGAAGCGAGGTGAGAAAAACCAGCAAGTGAACAGTTTCGTCGAAGCGCTAGATTGGCTAATGGCCGAGGCCCGTAAAGGCCATGCCATCCAGCGCTATAAGGGCTTGGGTGAAATGAACCCCGAACAATTGTGGGATACTACTATGGACCCTGCAAGCCGGCGCATGTTGCAGGTCACTGTGGAAGACGGTATTGCGGCCGATCTGATTTTTACGACATTGATGGGCGATGCTGTTGAGCCACGCCGTGAATTTATCGAGGCGAATGCCTTAGCCGTTGCTAACCTGGACATCTAGCGATAGTAAGCGCTTACTATTAAAACTAGCGAGCGATAGCACAGCCGCTAATAATGGCATCCGCCGCCGCTGCGAGATCGGCGAATACTGGTATATTGTGTTCGCCTAGTTGATGCAGCGTTTTTTCACCGTTGCCGGTTAACACCAGTATGGGCTGAAACCCCTTGCTGGTTGCAGCCTGTAAATCTCGCAATGAATCGCCAATGCAGGGCACAGCTGTTAAATTTTCTGCACAATAACTTTCGATCTGATCCAGCAAGCCCGGCAGCGGTTTACGGCATGAGCAATCGTCGTCGGGACCATGGGGGCAGTAGAATACTCGCTCGATTTTCCCACCCTCTGCGGCTACCAGTGCATGCATTTTTGCATGTATCGCGTCGAGTTGTTCCAACTGGAAAAGACCGCGCGCCAGCCCCGATTGGTTAGTAGCGACAAAAACCGTATAGCCGTGCTGATAAAGCCTGGCGATGGCGGCGATGCTGCCGGAGATCGGCTGCCATTCTTGTGGGCTTTTTACAAAAGCTGCCGAGTCCTTGTTAATGACGCCATCGCGATCGAGAATAACCGGTTTCACTGCTTATCAACTGGCAAGCAATGAAATATCGGCGATTTGTAAAAACAGGTTGCGCAGTTGCTGAAGTAGTGCCAGGCGATTTTCTCGAACCTCTTGGTTGTCAATCATCACCATCACTGAATCGAAAAAATCGTCTACTGGTTTTTTCAGTTCGGCGAGGCTGGCTAAAGCCGCTGCATAATCACGGCGCTCTACTAATGGTGTCACTTCCGCAGATTTAGCCTGTACGGCATCGGCAAGCGACAACTCTGCAGCATCAGTAAGCAATTCACGATTGACCGCAGGCAAGGTATTGTTGTTATCGAGTTTAGCCAAAATATTAGCAACCCGTTTGTTGGCCGCCGCCAGCGCTAGCGCCTCGTCGCGATGTGAAAACTCAGCCACTGCATGTACCCGCTGTTCGATCTCTAACGGTTTACTTAAGCCGCGAGCATGAACGGCGAGGAAATTCTCCACCGCAATGTTCTGTTCGCCGTACCAGGCGCGCAGACGGTCCATGACATAGTCAAATACCTGTTGCGCTGTTTCTGCATCGTTAGTGTTATCAAACAGATTAGCGGCTTGCTGCAGGCAAACACGCAGATCAAGATCGAGTTCTCCTTCGATAACAATGCGTAACACGCCAAGCGCTGCTCGCCGCAGCGCAAACGGATCTTTTGAACCGGTCGGAGCCTGACCTATGCCGAAAATGCCAACCAGTGTGTCGATGCGATCTGCAAGCGCTAAAACTCTGCCGGCGTTACTGGCCGGCAACGTATCGCGGGCGAAACGTGGTTGATAATGCTCGGCGATGGCTTCCGCCACGGCTGCAGGCTCATTATCGTGCAGCGCATAGTAGCGACCCATCGTGCCCTGCAAGTCGGCGAATTCGCCAACCATATCAGTCACTAGATCAGACTTGCATAATTGCGCTGCTCGCACCGCATCATTTGCTGGTAAGTGCAGCTGGTCGGCGATCAATTGTGCAAGCTTGGCAACACGCTCAGTTTTGTCATATAGCGAACCAAGCTGAGCCTGAAATACCACGCTTTTCAATTGTTCACGGCGTTGTTCGAGGCTAAGCTTGCTGTCGGTCTCAAAGAAAAATACGGCGTCTGCTAAACGCGGGCGAATGACTCTTTCGTTGCCTGCGATGACCAACTCGGGCTGAGAGCTGGCAATATTGGCGATGGTTATGAAATTCGGTAGCAAGTTACCTTCTGCATCGAGCAAGTGAAAATACTTCTGATGCGAGCGCATCGACGATATCAAAGCCTCTCTTGGCAGCGACAAAAACGCCGGGTCAAATTTGCCGAGTAGCGCCTGGGGCCACTCAACCAGACTGGTGACTTCGTCCAGTAAAGCATTATCAAATACCACTTTACCGCCAGTGCCGGTTGCGGCTTCATCCAGCTGCGATTCAATTCGAGCCCAGCGTTCATCGAAGCTGGGTATGACGAAACCATCGGTACGCAGTTTGTCTTCGTAATCTGCAGGCGAAGTAAGCACCAACTCCGTTTGACAATGAAAGCGATGCCCCTGGGTGATTCTGCCGGATGTAATGCCAAACAGAGTGGCATCGATCACTTGCTCGCCGTATAGCAAGACTAGCCAGCGCAACGGTCGAATAAACTCGTCGCGTTGTGAGCCCCAACGCATGCGCCTGGCAACCGGCAGCTGTTCCAGCACGCGTGACAGCAGTGTTGGTAATAGCTGTGTTATGGGCTGGCCCGGCTCGATACTAATGCAAGCCAGGCGCTCGCCTTTGTCAGTCTGTTGAGTGGTAAGTGCGTCAAAGTTGACGCCACAGCCGCGGGCAAAGCCACTCGCCGCCTTGCTTGGCTGACCCTCGGCATCGTAAGCCGCTTTAATATTGGGTCCCAATTTGACGATCTCACGATCCGGCTGCTGCGCTGCTAAATCGCTAACAATCAGTGCCAGTCGCCTGGGTGTGGCGAACTGCCGAATTTTAGTGAAGGCTAATTGTTCGCTCTTTAATAATTCCGCCAGGCCAGCCGCAAATGCGGCCGACAGCGCTGGTAAATCTGCCGGCGGTAATTCTTCGGTGCCGACTTCAATCAGCAGATCGTTAACTTGCAACGGCAGTCTCCCTAAGCTCTGGCGGGGCGAGCGGGAAGCCCAACTGTTCGCGGGCGGCGTAGTACGTTTTGGCGACCTGTCGCGCCAGCGTGCGCACGCGCAGTATGTAACGCTGGCGTTCGGTCACTGAAACCGCGTGCCGGGCATCCAGTAGATTAAATGTATGCGAGGCCTGCAAAACCTGTTCATAGGCGGGCAATGCCAGGCCCGCTTCAACCAACAATGCGCATTCGCGCTCGTGATGATCGAACGCGGCAAACAGGGCTTCAACATCGGCTAGCTCGAAATTGTAACGCGACATCTCGACTTCGTTTTGGTGGAACACGTCGCCGTAGCTAACAGAGCCAGCGTCGCTTTCGGTCCAGACCAGATCATAGATGCTATCCACGCCCTGCAGATACATGGCGATACGTTCCAGCCCATAAGTGATTTCACCGCTGACCGGAAAGCACTCCAGCCCGCCAACTTGCTGAAAATAGGTAAACTGGGTGATCTCCATGCCGTTCAACCACACTTCCCAGCCCAGGCCCCAGGCACCGAGTGTAGGCGACTCCCAATTATCCTCCACGAAACGAATGTCATGCACGGTCGGGTCGATGCCAAGCATGCGTAAACTGCTTAGATACAGCTCTTGTATTTCCGCAGGTGAAGGCTTGAGTAACACCTGAAATTGATAGTAATGTTGTAGCCGATTCGGGTTCTCACCGTAGCGGCCGTCGGTAGGCCGGCGGCTAGGCTGCACGTAGGCCGCACGCCACGACTCGGGGCCAATGGCACGCAAAAATGTC
>RCMY010000665.1_pt1 | contig 32606 bp, 20 predicted proteins | sample 2041341 | NCBI WGS metagenome assembly RCMY01 (sample SAMN09708234, study PRJNA481090) | Marine sediment metagenome, whole genome shotgun sequencing project. | reverse complement strand
AGCTTGACAAAAACATCGTCTAAAGTCTTGGTCTCCACGATAACATCCAGTTGCTGTATCTTTAGGCTAAGTCGCCCCGCAATACGGTCTACGATTGGAATTTTCATGTGTAGGCCGGAGCCTCGGATACTATGGAATTTGCCGAACCGCTCTACGGTGACCGCAGTCTGTTGCTTGACAATAAAGAAGGAGGAAAAAAGGATAACTACCGCAATAAAGATTACGGGGATAAGAAGAAAATTGCCCATGATGTATTGTTTTTAGTTTAATGATTGAAGATACTGAGACTTTATTAGATTAGTATCGTTTTTGGGAAGTTTGTTACAGCGGCACGCCTTGAGGCATGAAAATTCAAAGTACTAAATCCCCAAGTCCAATTTTTTTTTGGGTATAAAGGATGAAATTATTTGACTGGACCTTATAGTTATAATGCTGAAAATAAATCAAATGGCTGTAACTCCCCTCTTAAAAAAAGGAAGGGGGCACAATTTAAAAAAGGAAGGAGCACAATATCTTTTCACGAAAAACCTATCCTAACGAAGTAACAGCCCTTTGAATCCGCCCAATACTTTCCTTTTTTCCGATGAGCCCCATAATATCGAACAGATGAGGGCCTTTCATATCCCCGACAAGAACCAACCGCAACGGCGGCATCACTTTCCCGAAAGAAAGCGCCTGTTCCGTAATCCATTGTTTTGTAAGGCTTTCCAAATTTTCGGATGAAAAATCTTCAACAGTCTCCAAGAACGATACCAACTGGTTTAGCACATCGGGAGTACCTTCCTTCCATTGCTTTTTAACCGCTTTCTCGTCATAGGAAGTCGGAGCGACAAAAAAGTAGTCCGAAAGCTCCCAAAAATTGGAGACGAAGTTTGCCCGTTCTTTAATCAAAGAAACTACTTTTCGGACATTATCAGGTCGAGTACTTAAACTCCTCTCAGCACGGGCTTCGTCGGGCTCTATGTGCGCATGTTCCTTCAGAAAAGGCATAAACAGAGACGTGAGTTCTTCATCGGTCTGCTCCTGCAGATATTGATGATTGTACCAAACGGTCTTATTAGGGTCGAAACGTGCGCCAGATTTGTTTACACGGTCTAAGCTAAAGGCTTCAACGAGCTCATCTAAACTGAATATCTCTTGTTCCGTACCTGGGTTCCAGCCTAAAAGCGCCAAGAAATTAATCATGGCCTCTGGAAAATAGCCCGCCTCGCGATACCCAGTAGATGTGTTCCATTGTAAAGGGAATATTGGAAACCCACCTTTTTCCCCATCCCTTTTGCTCAATTTACCGTTTCCGGTCGGTTTTAGGATCAAGGGTAAATGGGCAAATTCCGGGGCATTCCATTCAAAGGCATCATACAGTTGCTGATGAAGTGCTAAGGAAGGCAGCCATTCCTCTCCACGGATAACATGGCTGATTTCCATTAAATGGTCGTCCACGATATTGGCCAAATGATACGTGGGCATACCGTCGCTCTTGAATAGCACCTTATCGTCCAAGGTGTTGGTGTCGATTTCGATAGCGCCGCGCACAGTATCCTTTAAATGCAAGGTTTCGTCGGGGGGCGTTAAAAAGCGGATGACATAATCCTCTCCGGCATCCAAGCGCTTTGTCACTTCTCCAGGCAGCAAAGACAGAGAATTATCTAACTTTAATCGATTATGCCAGTTGTATATAAAAGTCTTTCCTTTGGCTTCGTGGTCTTTACGGTGCTGATCAAGCTTTTCGGAGGTATCGAAAGCGTAGTAGGCTTTTCCTTTCTCGATAAGTTTTTGTGCGTATTTCTCGTAGAGATGCTTTCGTTCGCTCTGACGATACGGGCCATACCCACCATCCTTTCCGGGGCCTTCGTCAAAGGGAATGCCACACCAATCCAAAGCATCGATAATATACAGTTCGGCACCGTCGACATATCTGTTTTGATCGGTATCCTCTATTCTAAGGATAAAATCACCATGGTGCTTTTTGGCGAACAGATAATTGAACAAAGCAGTGCGAACACCGCCAATATGTAAAGGCCCAGTAGGGCTGGGGGCAAAACGAACTCGGACTTTTTCTTTCATAAGTGCAAAGATAATGAACTCGGGTAGAGTTGTTATTCGTAACCGATATTTTCAGCTTTTGTGGTCTAATGAGAGCTTTTTTCACAGCATAGCCGAAAAAAAGGTGAGAAAAATAACAAAATTACAGTTTTCAAGTGCCCCGAAGCTTTGGGGGCAGGTAAAAAACGATGCAATGCAAATTCAAATAACGTAAAAACCTCCCTGTGCTTTTTCGTATCTTTGTAGGGTATGGCCAGTTACAAAGACATTTTGGGGAAACTCAACCAGTTTACCCGAAAGTATTATACCAAAATGCTCATTAAGGGCCTGTTGCTCTTTGTGGTGCTCGGGTTGGTGTTCTTCTTCGCCGTTCTTGGGGTCGAATACCTCTTATGGCTTAATTCTACAGGGCGTTTGATGCTGTTGGTGCTCTTTATCGGAGTAGAGTGTTTTCTGCTGTTCCGGTATATTCTGACGCCACTTTTCTATTTGTTTAAACTCAAACAGGGCATTAGCAACAAACAGGCCTCGCTATTGATCGGCAAGCATTTTCCCGATGTAGGGGATAAGCTCTATAACCTATTGGATCTTGCGGAAGATAAAAATCAGTCCGAATTGCTATTGGCCAGTATGGAACAACGCAGCGAAAACATGAATCCGATCCCTTTTGCCAAAGCGGTGGATTTCCGTGACAACCTAAAATATACCAAATACCTTATGCTGCCCGTACTGATCTTTAGCCTGATTTGGCTTTCCGGTAATTCCGTCTCTTTTTTCGGTTCTGCGGACCGTGTGGTCAATTATGATTTAGCCTATGAACCGCCCGCGCCATTTCAGTTCCGACTTGTGTCGGAAGATTTGAATGTTTTGGACACAAAGCAGTATACGATCGAAGTCATCACGGAGGGAGAGGTACAGCCTGAAGAAGTCTATATCGATATAGAGGGAGCTACCTCTCTTTTACAAAAGCAAAACGGACGGTATCAATATACGTTATCACCTCCGTTAAAGCAGATGACCTTCTCTTTTAAGGCTAATGGAGTCATCTCCAGGCCCTATACATTGAATGCGCTAACCACGCCCTCTATTCAAGGCTTCCAGATTACGTTGGACTATCCGAACTATACCAATCGTTCTTCCGAAGTGCTACGTAGTACCGGTAACGCCACTTTTCCCGAAGGCACCAAAGTATCCTGGGAAATCGAGGGCCGAAATGCGGATAATATCCAGTTAATTGAAAAAGATTCGACGCTATCCTTTGACAAGGAGGGGAATCGTTTCGAGCTTTCCAATCGTATCTATTCGGATTATCCCTATGAATTATCTACATCCAACAAAAATATTAGGGACTATGAAAAACTGGCATATCGTTTTACGGTTATCAAGGACGCCTATCCGACCATAAAGGCCAAACAGGTTTTGGATTCCCTGAACCCGAATGTATCCTATTACGCCGGAGAGGCTTCGGATGATTATAAACTGAAGAGTATAAAACTGGTTTGCTATCCCAATGATACTCCTGAAAACCAGCAGGTAGTGTCTCTGAATACGCCCAATACGAATTTCGACCAGTTCTATTACACCTTCCCTTCAGGACTTGAACTGGAATCCGGCAAACAGTATAGCTTTTATTTCTCCGCTACCGACAATGATGCCATTCACAGAGGAAAAACCGCCAAAAGTCAAGTATTTTCCATTGCTTTGCTCGATGATGACCAATTGCGCAGCCAGGAGCTCGAGTCGCAGCAATCCCTTATAAATAATATGGATAAGTCGCTGGACAGGTTTAAGGAGCAAAAGGAGACCCTAAAGGATATCAGCCGCAATCAAAAGGAAAAAAAGCAGCTGAATTTCAACGATCAGACCCGGGTAAAGGATTTTTTGCAGAAGCAGCAACAGCAAGAAAACCTGATGCAGAATTTCAGCAAACAACTCAAGGAAAATTTGGACAAAGGGGAGAAAGATGACCAAATGAACCAATTGCTGAAAGAGCGTCTGGAGCGTCAGGAATTGGAGGCCAAAAAGAACGAAAAGCTGTTGGAGGAGCTGAATAAGATTGCGGATAAAATCGATAAGGAAGAGCTGACCAAACGTTTGGAAGAGCTGGGAAAGAAACAGCAAAACAGCGATCGAAACCTCGAGCAATTGCTGGAATTGACTAAACGGTATTATGTGACGGAAAAAGCATCTCAGTTGGCTAAAGATTTGGCAGCCGAAGCCAAACTGCAAGAATTGCTATCCAAAATGAAAGTCGGTCAGGATTTTTCCAATACCGAACAGCGAAAACTGAACGAAAACTTTGAACAGCTGGCCAAAGAGCTTGAGGAGTTAAAGAAGGATAACGAAAAGCTGAAAAAACCGGTCGATTTGAATATCGATGACGGTAAAAAGGAATCCGTAAAACAAGACCAGCAAAAGGCGTTGGAAGAAATCAACAAGCACCAAGGCGCAGAGGAATCTTCGCAATCGGAGGAGCAGGAAATGGCTGCCGAGGGAGCAAGTAAAAAGCAGAAGTCGGCTGCGGAAACCATGAAGAAGATGAGCGAGGAACTCGAGGCATCGGCCTCCAGTGATGGTGGCGGTTCGAGTATTACGGAAGACGCGGAAATGCTACGACAGATTCTTGACAACTTGATCATCTTTTCCTTCAAACAGGAAAAACTGTACGATAGCCTAGAAGATGTGGATGTCGATAACGCTCAATTTTCAGGTGCCGTTCGCGAGCAACAAGAATTGCGTGACCTGTTCGGACACGTTGACGATAGCCTATTTGCATTGTCCCTACGTCGGGCCGAACTTTCAGAGTTCGTGAACGAGCAGATAACCGAGGTCTATTATAATACGGACAAGGCGCTGGAGAGCATGGCCGAAAGCCAAATATACCAAGGTGTATCGTACCAGAAGTATGTGATGAACGCTTCCAACAGCCTGGCCGATTTCTTGGCCAACATGCTCGATAACATGCAGCAATCCATGCAGGCCGGGAAAGGGCAGGGACAAGGTCAGGATTTTCAGTTGCCGGACATCATAAAAGGCCAAGGAGCGCTGAAGGAAAAGATGGAGGGTATGGGCCAAAAAGGGCAGGGCAAGCCGCAAAAGGGCCAGGGAGAGGGCCAGCAAGGCGAAGGTGAGAAGGGAGAGGGCCAACAGCAGGGAGAAGGCGAAGGGGAGTCCCAATCCGGTGAGGGGGAGAAAGAAGGAGAAGGTCAAAAAGGGAAAGGCGGCAAGAAGGGCGAAGGAAAAGAGGGTGAGGGTTCTAACGGTGAGAAGGGTAGTCAAGGCGGACGAGGTCAGGGCCAAGGGCAACCCAGCGAAGCCGAACTACAGGAGATTTATGAAATTTACAAAGAGCAGCAAATGATTCGGCAGAAATTGGAGCAGCAATTGCAGGATATGATTAATGCAAGCGATAAAAAGCTGGGTCAAAAACTCCTTAAGCAAATGGAAGATTTCGAGAATGACCTGCTGGAAAATGGAGTAACGCAACGAAGCATTTCCAAAATTAATAACATTCAGTATGAACTATTGAAACTCGAAAATGCCGCTTTGAAACAAGGCCAGAAATCCGAACGTGAAAGTAATACCAGTACCAAGGATTTTAAGAACCCTATACTCACCAAGCCGTCGGCGCTAGAGAATTATCGTAATGAAATCGAAATTTTAAATCGACAAGCTTTACCTTTGCGCCCCAATTTTCAGAACAAGGTGAAAGACTATTTCAAGAGCGATGATTGAGTTCCACTACGAAACGGGTTTTCGGCTGGACAATGAAACCAAGTTTGCCGACTGGATAAGTAGGGTAGTAGCTTCGGAGGGTGGAAGCTATAAGCAGATTGATTACATTTTTTGTTCGGACAACTACCTCTTGGAGATGAATAAAAAATACCTGTCGCATGATACGTTTACCGATATTATCACGTTTGATTATTCGGAAGGAAAACCAATTGGGGGAGACATTTTTATTTCCATAGATAGGGTTAGAGAGAATGCCGAGGTATTCAAAACCGAATTTGAAAAGGAGTTGCTCCGGGTGATGTCGCATGGTCTTCTTCACTTGTTCGGATATACCGATAAATTGAAGACGGATAAATCGTTCATGCGGAGCAAGGAAGAGGAAAAAATGAAATTGTTCCACGTGGAACATTAAGAAGAACTGCGATTCGTTGCTGGTGAGCTCGGATCGGTTTTGAAAAAAACATTAAAAACTAAATTTAAAATGTTCCCAGAACAGTACGATGTCATAGTAGTAGGAGGGGGTCACGCCGGTGCGGAGGCCGCCGCCGCCGCCGCCAACATGGGCTCAAAAACCTTGTTGGTGACCATGAATCTGCAAACCATCGGCCAGATGTCGTGCAACCCAGCTATGGGCGGTATCGCCAAAGGGCAGATTGTGCGGGAGATTGATGCCCTTGGAGGCTATAGTGGAATTATTACCGATAAGTCCGCCATCCAATTCAAGATGTTGAATAAATCTAAGGGACCAGCGATGTGGAGTCCCCGTGCGCAGAGCGATCGGATGCGGTTTGCGGAAGAATGGCGGCTTGCTTTGGAGAATACGCCGAACTGCGATTTCTACCAAGAGATGGTTGGTGGTCTTTTGGTTGAGGATAACCGAGTAGTCGGTGTGCGGACTTCTTTGGGATTAGAGATTAGAGGTAAAGCTGTGGTTCTTACCAATGGCACATTTTTAAACGGCCTAATCCATATCGGCGAAAAACAATTCGGAGGCGGTAGGGCGGGAGAACGCGCAGCAACGGGAATTACGGAGCAGCTGCGGGATTTCGGATTTGAAAGCGGCCGTATGAAAACGGGAACTCCGCCAAGAGTAGATGGCCGTTCGTTAGATTATGCGGTTATGATTCCACAACCCGGCGACGATATTCCGGAGAAATTCTCATATTTGGACACTCCTGTTTTGAAACGACAGCGCGATTGTCACATGAGCCACACGAGTGCTAAAGTTCATGATTTACTCCGCGAGGGCTTTGACCGTTCACCTATGTTCAACGGGCGTATTAAAAGTATTGGTCCTCGCTATTGTCCTTCTATCGAAGATAAAATCGATCGCTTTGCGGATAAGGACAGTCATCAGCTTTTCGTTGAACCTGAAGGATGGCATACCGTCGAGGTCTATGTTAATGGCTTCTCCACCTCATTGCCCGAAGAAGTGCAGTTCAAGGCTTTGAGATCGGTGAAGGGTTTTGAGAGCGTCAAATTTTTCAGACCAGGTTATGCTATTGAATATGACTATTTTCCACCTACCCAACTCAAGCATACCCTGGAAACCAAACTCGTCGAAAACCTGTATTTTGCTGGACAGATTAATGGGACAACAGGCTACGAGGAGGCAGCTTCGCAAGGACTCATGGCCGGCATCAATGCACACCTTAAGTTGAATGAAAGGGACGCTTTTATCCTGAAAAGAGATGAAGCGTATATCGGCGTGTTAATCGACGATCTGATAACAAAAGGAACCGAAGAACCTTATCGCATGTTTACTTCTCGAGCAGAGTATCGAACACTTTTACGACAGGATAATGCTGATTTAAGATTGACTCCTAAAAGTTTTGACATTGGATTGGCCAATAAAGAACGTTTAAAAAGGATGGAAGAAAAGGAGCGGAAATCCGATGCGTTCGTGAATTTCTTTAGGGAGACCAGCGTGCTTCCAGAGGATATAAATCCCATTTTGAACCGATTGGATTCCGCTTTGGTAAAACAATCCGATAAGATGTTCAAGGTGTTTTCCCGTCCGAAGGTTAAGATGGAGCATATGCTCGAACTAGAACCTGTATCCGGATTTGTGGAAGATAACGGTCTCGATAGAGAGGTTTTGGAACAGACGGAAATCCAGGTGAAGTATTCGGGTTATATCGCAAAGGAGAAGAACAACGCGGATAAGCTACAGCGGCTAGAAAATCTAAAAATTCCTGAAAATTTTGACTATTCAAAATTGAAATCCTTGTCGTTCGAAGCACGGGAGAAGCTTACCGCAATACAGCCGGTCACCATCGCGCAGGCGGCGAGGGTCAGCGGAGTAAACCCCTCGGATATAAGCGTTTTGCTAGTATATTTAGGGCGATAAAACTTTCATGTTCCACGTGGAACAGGCTTTTCGTGTTTCCGGCTTAGTATTATTAGACGAGCAATTCGGCATTCCTGTTCTGGAATTTAAGTTTTAAAATTTGGCTTTAAAGACCTGAACCCTGCCTGCCGACTGGGCAGAATTCCTACCCGCATTTGGTGTGATTTTTGATACTGCTTTTGTACACTTCATCCCAACGGCGAAAAAATGAAAGCAAACCTCATCCTATTATTCATCCTTATTGCCGTACAATCCTGCATCCCGATACGTATTGCCCCTAACATCGATGACTATAAAGTGACCAAGGGAAAGAAGTTCAAAAGAAGTCTTCCCAAGAGAGAAATGTTCGTTTTTGAAGATTCAAAAGACATCGATCACTTTTATAATTATATTGATACCAAGTTTCAGCTGAACCATGAAAGCGTCTACGATGATGTCCCGTTTACGCTGAACGACGTTCAATACTTTTTCTCCTTTTATGAAGTTGAGATTCCTACTAAAATCGTCAATCTTGGAGTTGTGGCAGCCGATGCGATGCTTAATGAAGCCGGCATAGGTCCGATTTTCGAAGATTCGTACGCCAGTAGAAAGGGACATTGGTATATTGCGATAGAGGTTTACAGCAATTTGGAAAAAGACTGTTTACAAGTCGATGCGCTTTCAAGGGAAGCAGTTTTAAAGTATCTTCGAACTTTGAAGCAAGAATACCTGATTACGCATAACTATAATGAGACCGTTTTTAAAAACTAAGGATTTCTCGGTTACCGGTGAAGCATTTGAATTACTGCTCGATGAAGATTTGCAGATGCTCGTAACCCGACCTCAACCGGAAAACCTAGAACCTTATTACCAGAGCGACGCTTATATTTCGCATACAGATGCCAATAGTACGTTTACGGATAAAATCTATCAAGGGGTTAAATTCTTTAGCCTATGGAGGAAAATACGGTTGATTAACGGCTACGCAAACAATAATAAATCACTGTTGGATTTTGGTGCCGGTACCGGCGAATTTCTATTGGCCGCCGAAAACAATGGATGGACCGTAGAAGGGGTGGAGCCCAATCGTGATGCACGAATGCGCTCACGGGAAAAGCGAATGGAGCTCTGTCGCAATATGGATGCATTGGCTAAAAAACAGTTTCAGGTCATCACGTTGTGGCATGTACTTGAACATCTACCGGATCTGGAAAATCAGATTTTACAACTCGTGTGGCGTTTGGAGGATGATGGTACGATGATTATCGCCGTCCCCAACTTTAAATCGTACGACGCAAAGCACTATAAGGACTTCTGGGCGGCCTATGACGTGCCGCGTCACCTGTGGCATTTTTCAAGAACCTCGATTGAAATGTTATTTACCAAGCATGGACTCGAAGTAGTGCGGACCAAACCTATGGTTTTTGATGCCTTCTATGTTTCATTGCTTTCCGAAAAATACAAGTCGGGCAAACTGATTTTTATAAAAGCCTTTTTTATGGGACTGTTTTCCAATATAAGCGGATGGCTGACCAAAGAACATTCTTCGATTATTTACATCCTTCAGAAAAAGGACTCCTGATTTGGAAACCAATTTTAAATTCGTGCTTTCTTACTTTTCGTAATTATCTAAAACAATATAGTGCGCGGAGCGTCAATAATCCAATTTTGGCTATCAGAACTGCATAGTAGGCTTTTTAAGAAGGCTTTAAGGTTCTTTGGAACACAGGGCTGTTTTATTTGCCGAAAAGTTAAATGGGCCGTTTTGTGTGGGCCAATTTAAATAGGCTCCATCGATCAATGATAAATTTATGATAGGATACGTTTATGGGGTAGAAATGGCCTTGGTTAAATAAAAAACGTCGAGATTGACATAAATGGATATCTCTTGACATTCCCCTATATCCTTTCAAAAAGCTTTTCTATTTTTGCGCAGCCAAAAACGGCACAAACGGTCATTATTTAAATTAGGATAAATCAGGATGAAAACAAAAGGAAATAGTTTAGGTAAAATAATTTTGGTTTTTGGGGTCTTAGGATTGGCTTCTTGCCAGCAGGCGAAAATCGGATACGTTGACAACATGAAACTGATGGACGAATATCAGGAGAAAATCGATGTCGAGGCAGGTTTCAAAATAAAAGCGGATGCCCTGACCAAGAAAAGGGATAGTATCTCCCAAGCATTTCAGGTAGAAGCACAGGCCTTTCAGGCTGAGGCGGAAAAGATGTCGCAGCAAAAAGCACAGGAGCAATACGGTCAAATGCAACAACGTGGGCAGATGATTGGTCAACAACTTCAACAAGAAGACCAGCAGCTGCAGGCCGTCGGGCAGACCGAAATGGACAGTATCGTTAGCAAGGTCAAAAAAGAGGTCGAGGCCTATGGCAAGGCGAACGGGTATACTTATATTCTTGGCGGAGGTGATGGGGGTAGTGTACTTTACGGTGACAAAAGCAATGACCTAACCGAAGAGGTGGTGAAATTGCTGAACGATAAGTATAAAAAATAAACGCTGTGCGCTTGACGCAAAACGCAGTGTTTACGATAGAAAGTACTCCCGATAGGTTTCAGAAACCTATCGGGAGTACTTTGTTACTGCAACAAAAAAACCAAAAAGACGGCCGGCACAAAATAGACTGCAATGGTCTTAGCTCCCTCGTAATCTTTGGCCAGCCGTTGGCCGAAAAGCAACATTAAAAGGGATAGGCAAGCCATAATAGCTCCGTAAAAGGCGGTACCGGTTTCATTGAATACTACGAGTTGGAACAGTCCAGCAGAACATAATAGGCCGGCCACCATTTCCGACAACAATACCATGCCCAATAAAAATGGGGTTAAACGCTCCAATGGCGTGTCGGAAAAGTGACTTTTTAGAAACGAGAGGTTACCTCTCCAATCAAAGACTTTATCTATACTACTTTGTAGAAAAACAATGATTAAAAAAATTAAGATCAAGTTCTCGGTGGCGTGGCTTGCTAAGTTTTCCATAAATTTGGTTTGGTTTGATTTGGTTGAGCAAGAAATTCCTCTTGCTCATTTATTGGCTAAGGCACAATGGGCTGTGAGGACCGGTGCAAAAGTCGGGTCAGTTTAATCGACAGGTCCGTCAAGATGATTTTGGAATTGCCGTTTCGTTCAATGTGATAGATGGCTGTTTCTAGCTCCTCGACGATATCCGTAATGTTATTCTCGTGAACGAAGGGTGCGAATTTATCCAGGTGAAAGCCATCTACGTGAATACGCATGAAGGCCAGTTCGCTGGTGTTGAAGTTGATCAATAGGGCTTGGCGCATCACGGAAAGGCAATACCGTAAAAAGTTCTTTTGGGTCTCCCTGCCGGTTTTGGCAACCTCCTCGCTCCAAAGTATGAGTTCGTGAATAGCGGCTTTGTTTCCCTTGGCCTTAAAAGCGCTGCGCACCCATTGTACGAACCATTTTTCGAATACGAGGTCTTCCGAATCTTTGTTCATGAGATCTAAGGCCTTGTTGAAGTTTCCGTCAGCCTCATGGGCGGTTCGCAAAGCCTCTTCCCGCACCAATCCCTTTACGACGAGGGCGTTGGCAATGGCCTCTTCTGCCAAGGGCGGAAAAGTTAAGACCTGGCAGCGAGAGCGTATGGTCTGTATAATCTGCTCCTCATCTTCCGCAATCAAAATAAAAACGGTTTTATTCGGGGGCTCCTCAATAAGTTTTAGAAGCTTGTTCGAAGCGGATATATTCATTTTTTCGGCCATCCAGATAAGCATCACCTTGTAGCCGCCTTCGTACGATTTTAGCGCCAGTTTTTTGACCACTTCCTGTGCTTCGTCCACACCGATCTGGCCCTGCTTTTTTTCGATTCCGATCAGCCGGTACCAATCGAACAGATTCCCATACGGTTGCTCTTTCACAAAAGCACGCCATTCTTCAATATAGTGGTCGCTTACCGCATGGCTTTTGATTTTATCGGAATTCGACACCGGATAAGCAAAATGCATATCGGGGTGGGAGAGGTTGTTGAACTTAAGGTTACAGCTCTGATTTTCTCCTATGTTTTCCCCGTTCGCGTTAGCACAGATGATATACTGTGCATAGGCCAAAGCCATCGATAAGGTACCAGAGCCTTCTGGCCCAACGAACAATTGCGCATGTGGAATACGTCCCGCATCGGCGCTGGTCGCCAGATGGTTTTTAATGTGGGATAGACCTAATATGTCTTTGAACAACATGCCGTAAAGATAGGATTTTTCCGCAGTTCGCCTATTGCCATACGCTTCACGCCCTTTTTCTGCGATTAGTGTATTGCGTAAGGCTCAAGACAACAGTATTGTTGTTTATTTTTGCCATAGGGTAAATACTGCCAACCGCCGCTGCCAACTGCTTACTCTTTTCCTTACATTTGCCATTCCCATAAAATCAAAAAAAACATGAAGACCATAGACGATTTTAATTTCAAGGATAAAAAAGCATTGATACGAGTGGATTTCAACGTGCCATTGACCGATGATTTCAAGGTTACTGATACCAACCGCATTGAGGCCGCAAAACCTACCGTAATTAAAGTTTTGGAAGACGGTGGAAGTGCCGTTCTGATGAGCCACTTGGGCAGACCAAAAGGAGAGGCCAATCCTGATCTCTCGTTGCAACATATTGTGAATACTGTGTCGAACATCATTGGCGTAAAAGTTAAATTCGTCAATGACTGCGTCGGTAAGAGTGCCGAAGATGCGGTCTCCGCACTGCAGCCCGGTGAGGTGCTATTGCTCGAGAACCTTCGCTTTCATGACGAGGAAGAAGCAGGCGATGCAACTTTTGCCGAGCAACTTTCAAAATTGGGAGATATTTATGTAAATGACGCCTTTGGTACGGCGCATCGTGCGCACGCTTCCACAACGGTCGTGGCGCAGTTTTTTCCGGATAACAAATGTTTCGGGTATTTATTGGCCAAAGAAATCGAGGCCATCGAGAAGGTGATGCAAACAGGGGAGAAACCTATTTTGGCGATTTTGGGAGGGGCGAAGGTTTCTTCGAAAATTACTATTATTGATAATATATTGGACAAAATCGATCTGCTGATTATCGGTGGGGGAATGACCTACACTTTTGTCAAGGCACAAGGCGGGCAGGTAGGGGATTCTATCTGTGAGGACGATAAGATGGAATTGGCCATGGATATTTTAAAGCAGGCCAAAGAAAAGGGAGTGGAAGTACATCTTCCCGTAGATGTATTGGCGGCCGACGACTTTGCGAACGATGCGAACACTAAGGTGGTCGATGTAGATAAGATTCCCGATGGATGGCAAGGCCTCGATGCCGGCCCCAAAACTATTGAGAATTTTAAGGAGGTCATTCTAAAGGCCAAGACCATTCTCTGGAACGGTCCTGTGGGAGTGTTCGAAATGGAGAACTTCGCCAAAGGCACCATTGCCGTCGGACACGCGATAGTCGAAGCCACTCAAAACGGTGCATTTTCGTTGGTCGGTGGAGGCGATTCCGTTGCCGCGGTCAAGCAATTCGGATTTGAGGACAAGGTAAGCTACGTCTCTACCGGTGGAGGGGCCATGCTCGAAAGCCTAGAGGGAAAAACCCTGCCCGGAATCGCTGCAATAATCGGCGATTAAGTGCGTTATCGATAAACGGAACATAGGGTTCACGCTGGTATTTTCGACAGAAAATTTTATTGTTTCGGAAAAAAGCACGATTTTCGGGAGGTTGTACTATTTTGGATTGCCATTAAGTTCCCTCAATTCGCATATAACTATGATAACAAAAAGCAAGTCGTTTTTATCGTCGGTCTGTTGTTTGGTTTTCGCCGTCCCTATGATGGCGCAACAAAAGGACTCCCTAGCTCTATCGGAAAAAGATTCCCTGACCATATCCGTAGATGACAAAGCCTTATCCGAGAATAATGAATCTCCGGTCGACACGCTGGCCATGGATATGATCGGTGTCGAGCAGATGGAACAAATGGCTTCGGATACTACACTGAACGATAATGTTCTAAAATTGATTCAGGACGGCCTCGGCAGTAAGTATAACCTGCAAGATCTTCCCGAAGCTGCAAAGTACGATAGTCTTTGGATGGAGGTGCTTTACGAAAGTGCATCCCTTTCCCACGAAATGTTCGATGAGATAGCTGAACTCGACTACGAAAAGACGTATCCTACCTCATTGAATACCGATACCCTAAAGGCCCGATTGCAACGCTTAAACCAAAAGACACCCTTTAACATAGCTTATAATCCATCCTTAGAAAATGTCATCAAATCCTTTCTTTTTAGAAAGCGGGGCCTAATGGAAAAAATGTTGACGGTCAGCCAGTTTTATTTTCCGCTTTTTGAACAGAAACTTGACAATTACGACATCCCTTTGGAAATGAAATATTTGGCCATTGTCGAGTCCGCCTTGAACCCAAGGGCACGCTCCCGCGTTGGCGCAACCGGGCTTTGGCAATTTATGTACGGCACGGGAAAACAATTCGATCTTGACGTTTCAAGCTATGTCGACGAACGTAGCGATCCGATCAAGTCTACGGAAGCCGCCTGTAAGTTTCTATCGCAACTATATGATATTTATGAGGATTGGGATTTGGCACTGGCCGCATATAATTCCGGACCGGGTAATGTCAACAAGGCCATACGAAGATCCGGTGGCTATAAGAACTATTGGAACCTTCGTCGGTACCTTCCCCGTGAAACGGCCGGTTACGTACCTGCATTTTTGGCGACCATGTATCTTTTTGAATACGCCGACGAACACGGTCTGAAAGGCGAAAAAGTAGAACGTGCCTATTTCGAGACCGATACCGTACATGTAAAAAGCCTGATTACCTTCGATCAGATCTCCGAACTGGTAGGGGTCGGCAAGGAAGAGCTGAAAGTCCTCAACCCATCCTATAAACTTGATGTGATCCCGTTCTCCGAGGACAAATCACACACCTTACGATTGCCGAAGTACGCCATGGGCATGTTCGTAACTAACGAGGAAGCGATTTATGCGCATGTAAAAAAGGAACTGGAGAGCAATGAGAGTCCCTTGCCAGAGCTTGTAAAAGAAGCGGAGCAGAACAGCATACGCTATAAAGTTCGCAGTGGCGACTATCTTGGTCGAATCGCGGAACGCCACGGCGTCGGTGTGAGCCAACTCAAGCAGTGGAACGGTCTTCGCGGAAACAACCTCAGAATAGGGCAGCGGCTCACTATTTATCCAAGGCGGACGCCCGGTGCAACGGCAGCATCGAACGGGGCAACGGCCTCTTCGAATACCTCGATTCCGGCAGGGGCGAAAGTGCATACGGTCAGGAGTGGCGACTCACTATGGACCATCTCAAGAAAATATCCAGGAATTTCTGTTGAGAATTTACGACAATGGAACGGTATTAGCGGTAGTAACCTAAGACCGGGCACAAAATTGAAATTGTGTGCTTGTCCATCGTAAATTTAGGCTATTACGTTATTGGGTTGCAGAGTTATTGCATTTAGGATATCCCTGAAACTGCGATTTCATCCCAATTATTTAGCTAGTAGTCGGTTAACTCAATAACTTTGACCATGAAACAACTTGGAACACTAGCTTTACTTCTCGTCTTGACCCTAACTTCCTGTAATGAGGGCAAAAACAAAAATTATCTGCCCACTTCGATCGGCGCCATAAATTCAATGGTCGTAGTCATTGACAACGAACTCTGGAAAGGCCAGATAGGCGATTCAATCAGAAAGCATTTTGCGGCTCCCGTTCTGGGAATGCCCATGGACGAACCTTTGTTCAGCATCGACCAAATCTCGCCTAAATTTTTTACCGGATCCATTCGTAATACCCGCTCGGTACTTTATGTAATGGAAGATTCGGTAAACGTGGGCCACGTCAAAAGCGATATGTACGCAACACCTCAAAAAGTGGGTGTTATAAAAGGGACCGACCAAGATGAAATCATCGATAATGTAACGAAGAAATCAGACGAGATTATTGCGGCCTTTAAGGATATGGAAATCGCAGAAGCTCAGAAACGTTTCAACCGTTCCTTGAACAAGGAAGGGGTGCTGCAAGAGAAGTTCGGTATTTCGTTGAAAGTCCCCTCTATCTATAAAGTAGGGAAACAGGAGGATAATTTTGTCTGGATCGACCGTGAAATACAAAAAGGAACGGCAAATATCATTGTTTACAACATGCCGGCAAATAGTTTTAATAACGATTCCACCTTGGTTCAGGACATCATTGCCATGCGCGATTCCGTTGGCGAAAAATATATTCCCGGACCCGATATGACCGGTAAAGTGACCTACATGCGAACGGAGCCAGCGTACGCCCCTGCCGTTTTCCCCGTGGAAATTTCAGGCCTAAAAGGCGTTGAGGTCCGTGGTATCTGGGACATCAAGAACTACCCCATGGCCGGTCCTTTTCTGACCTATATTCTCAACGATAAGGCGAACGACCGAAAATTGGTTATGGAAGGCTTCGTGTTTGCCCCTGCTACCGAAAAAAGGGACGATATCTTCGAATTGGAGGCCATATTAAAAACCTTGAAAGTTGCATCCCCGACCGAGTAATTAGAGATCGTAAGATATAAGTTCAATAGAAAAGCCCATCTTTACGATGGGCTTTTGCATTTCAGAAAGATGCTAGTATCAACCAAAGGCGAATCCTGTAGAGAGCCTATAGACGAAAGCGTAAAGTGTTATCGCGAAGAGGGCGAGCCAAAACCATGAGAACACCTTAAAATATTTTTTGAGCATTCTATAGGTCCAGTCCTTGAACGCCTCTGCATAAATTTCCTTAACAAGTAGTAGTTTCTTCATATTTGGGATTTTTAATTGTCAAGGACAAAGATGGTAACATTTCTAGGTTCTAAAGAATAAATTAGACAAAACCAGCCTAATCTCGGTCATCGGCATCAGTTCATTTTATATTTCGACAAAGCCCTTATACAGACGATGTAGGGCCTTTTAAAGGCGCTGGGGTATTTCACCAAGTTGAGATAGAACTCTTTCGTAAAGAGACATATCCGCGCCGAAAATGCAGGATAAAGAACAGAAATAGTTCAAAAAAGTAACTAAGTAAGATCGGCAGCATATAAAAAAACCGCTGCCTTATTTGGGTAGCGGTTAGGTTTAGGTAGTTTAAGTAGGTCGTGGAGCCTTGAATATACTTTTACTCCCTTACTATTATAAACTCCGACCGTCGGTTAAGCAGGTGAGTAGTTTCTTCACAGCGCACTGTACCGTCACATTCGTTGAGCAAGCGGCTTTCGCCATAACCGATAGCGCTTTCGATACGGCTTGCGTCGATACCTTGTGAGATGATATAGGCACGGGTCGATTTGGCGCGTTTGTCCGATAGGTATTCGTTGTAAACCCCGCTGCCGCGTGAATCGGTATGCGATTCGATTTTTATGGCCATGCCCGGGTATTTGTTCATCACGCTGACCAGTTTGTCCAATTCTTTGGCTGCATCGGGTCTCACATTCGATTTGTCGAACTCAAAATAAATCATTTCGGTTTTCAGTTTCTTTATGCCCTCTTCTATGGCGATCATATCTTCAAGGCGTTTCATAGAGACATCTACATTGACCAGTTCATTATTTACGGTAGCGATAGTCCTTTCGTCATCGAAGAATTCCCCATTTACTGTTTTCAGGGTGTATTTGGTATTGCTTTCCAAATCCTCGAATACAAAACTGCCATCATCTTCGGTCATCATTTCCTTGAGTTTGATACCGTTCTCGTCTAGAAGCTGTACCAGTGTCTTTGGCATGAAGTCTCCGGTAACCAGCTCGGTGACTACACCGGCGATGGCATTGTTATTGGCCGGTATCTCCTCGATGGCCGGTCTTTTGAACGAATAGATATCGTCATCCCCTTTACCACCGGCGCGGTTGGAGGCAAAAAATCCCTTATCATTTTCGTTGTTTACGATATATGAAAAATCATCCTTGTTACTGTTAATGGGCTTGCCTAGGTTGGCGACCGCTCCAAAACCTTCTTCCATATCATAGCTAGCTTCGAATACATCAAGGCCTCCGAGACCCGTATGGCCATCCGAAGAAAAATAGAGTTTGGCACCGTTAAAGAAGGGGAACATCTCCCTTTTTTCGGTATTTATGCCCGGCCCAAGGTTACGAGGGGCAGAAAAGCTGCCGTCATCCAATACATCGACTATAAAAATATCGCTCTTACCAATACTGCCCGGCATGTCGGATACAAAATAAAGTTGTTTGCCATCAGGGCTCAAGGCAGGGTGGCCTGTGGAATAGTCGTTGCTATTGAACGAAACTTCTACGGCTTCCGTCCACTCCAGACCGACTTTGTTCGATTTGTATATTTTAAGGTGGTTGACCCCTTCTTTATCGCGCTTCAGCCTCTTAGCGTAGTTGTTGCGCGTAAAATACATTGTCTTATTATCGGGAGAAAAGGCAACGGATGCCTCGTGATATTTGGTATTTATTTTTTTGGAAAACTTAATGGCATTTTTGAGATCTTGGGATGTTGCGTTGATTTCGGCCACATACAGATCTAGATAAGGCTGATCGTTCCATTTATACTTTCGGGTCTTAAAGAAGGATGAATCCTTGGCCGATGAAAAAACGACTTGGGTCGAATCGAGGAACATGGGCGAGAAATCCGAATATTCCGTATTGATGGATAGGTTTTTGAGTTCGAAATTCTGTTCCGCTCCTAAAATATTGTCCAGTACCACCTCGTTGGACGTAGCTTCGGCGGCATCGAAATCCGCTGTGCCGGCGTCTTTCGTTTTACGATTGTATATGCGCATAAGACGTTTTGCGCGGCCGTATTTTCCGGTGCCCTTTAGAGAGTGGGCGTATTTGAACATATTCTCTTCCGACATTTCCTTGCCGTAATTTTCGTAAAGTACGTTGTACCACTGATAGGCCTTTTCCATATCGGTGTTGAAGTAATGGGCATCGGCCGCCTTTTGAAGGATATCGCGGGTATAATACTTATCGCCTTTCGCCAAGGCCTGTTCATAGAGTTCGGCGGCTTCGGCGTACCACATCTTGTTGAAATAGGCATCCGCTTTTTGGATGGTCTTGCTCTTGTTAACCGTTTCGGTAACTTTCGGTGCGTTGGCATCAACGGGAAAGAGTGTTTCTGTCGCGGTATTGGTTTCGGCTTCATCAACATCGGTATCGGCCGTCGTAACCGATGTGTTTTCTTTAACCTCCAAAACGGCCAGATCGTATCCGCCAATGGTCATACTGTTCTCTATCTCAAGAATCCAAACATCATCGGTGTAGGTGCCGTTCAAGTTCGAAACACAGGCATCGACGGCCTCAAGACCGAACGGAAAATAGGTCAGGTATACATAGTTGAGCCTGTTTTCAGGGTTTGTGATATAACCTGCCTCCTCAAAACCCTTGCGCTTTAACTTTTTTACGGTTTTTTTGAGGTTATTTCCTTTGCTGAAAACGCCGGATACAATATAATAGCCATTTTCCACACCCTCCAGGCCGCTGAAGGTCCTATGCGGAATATCGTTTCTGTCGGCGGCCTCTTTAAAGGTCTCACTTATCGAAACTTGCGGGCCGACGTAGTAGGCATCTAAACTTGAGATTTCGTTGCTTGCCGTGGAACGGTCTTGGTCAATATCCATATCGTCAGGACTTTGGGCACCAATGCCGAAAGAAAAAAGCAAAATGTAGGCGGTAATTAGTTTTTTCATGATTTGGGATATTAGAAAAATCGGGGGGATTTCAATTTTTTATCTTGGGAAATCCATTGGTATCGAAGAAAGATCTCATGGCTTCCGGAATTATAGTTGGTCAGTTCGCCTATAGTATAATCATAAGCATAGCCTATATTGAATTGGGGAGTTATCTGAAAACCAAAAATTCCCGCTACTGAATCGTCGAATCTATAGTTAACGCCCAGATTCAGGGTTTCGTATATAAGAAAATTGGTAGAGACATCTACGGACAGAGGGGCGCCCGTTACCTGTTTGACCAAGAATGAGGGCTTGAACTTTAAATCGGTGTTCAGGTCGAAGACAAAGCCCCCGATGAGGTTGAAGTGCATGCGCTCGTCCGATTTTCGTTCGATATTACGATCGTAATGTTCGGAAGGAAAAAGATTAGGTACTGAAAGACCCAAATAGGCTTTGTCCGTGAAATAAAAAACACCGGCACCCACCGTGGGAAGCAGTTTTCCCTTAAGGTTTTCGTTGAATTGGGGGTCGTCGCCGTCCCTACGAATACCTTTTGAAAAATCAAGGCTGAAAAAACGTACGCCCGCCTTAAGGCCCAATGCCAAACGGTCGCCTTTTCTATTTAACACCAGCTGGTGCGCATAATTGGCGTCCAAGTAGGTTTCGGAAGCCGGTCCCCATTCGTCCTGTATTATCGAAAGACCCACGCCATCGAACAATCCTATGGGAGAATCTATACCGAACGTTATTGTTTTGGGCGACCCTTCAAGGCCGACCCATTGGCTTCGATACAGGGAAAGGATGGTCAAATGTCCCCTCGAACCGGTATAGCCCGGGTTAACCGTCATCGGATTATACTGGTACTGGGTGTATTGAGGGTCTTGCTGGCCATATCCCCAAAATGAAAACAATACCAACGGAAGTAATACGATATGTATGTGTAACTTTTTCATCATCATCTACTGATATATAACCAACCTGATTTAGCCTGGGCATTTCCATCCCCTGGTGCTAGGGTGTAGTAATAGGTGCCGACCGGTAGTTTTTCGGATGCGCCGATAGTTGATCGGTTTACCGAGGTACCGTCCCAACTGTTGTCATATCCTTTTGTGGCGAACATTTCGTTTCCCCAACGATTGTAAATCTGCAATAGGCTATTGGGGTACTGTTCGATACATTCGATAAAGAAAAAGTCATTGGCACCGTCGTCATTGGGCGAGAATTCGTTGAAGACGGTTAGACATTCAGATTGTGTGATTTCTGGGGTAGCCTCTGCCCGGTCATTCTTGATATTTGGGTCGATTTGGTCGACATAGATCAATTCTGCGATGTTCGTGTAGTCTTCCGTTTTCGTTACGGTAACCGTCATTTCGAGGGTCGCCGTTTCGCTAATGGCTATTGCGGGGATTTCCCACGTGGCGATAGCTTCATTATAGGCTCCTACAATCGCATTATGGGATATCAAAGTATATCCTCTAGGAAGTGCATCTTCGATACCGATATTGGTCGCGGCATAGATACCGTTATTGGTTGCTGTTACGGTAAAGACAATAGTATCGCCGTGAAAGGTCTGTGCCCTGTCCACCGTTTTGTTGATTTCGATATCAACGGTAGGTGCATTGACCGTATAATTGGCCTCATCGTCTTCGCTCTGGTCGCCATCATCGTTGTTCGGAGTTGAGTCCGGATCAAATTGGTCGGATGCCATTACCTGTGCAATGTTGGTATATTCATCTACGATATTGGTAGGTGCGTTCAAGGTGGCCTCATAGCTCAACACCTGTCTGCCGATGGCCATGTTCGCAATGGACCAGGTGATGGTAGTTCCGCTTACCGTTCCGCTATCGTTGATGGTTCCCAAAGTATATCCGACAGGTACGATATCCTCGATGAAAACGTTGGTCGCAATACCAGGGCCATCGTTGGTCAAGGTCAGTTCAAAGGTTACGGTATCACCGGAGTTCGGGTTCAGTTCCGAGCTTGCAGCGGTCGCTTTGCTCAAGCTGAGGTCGGCCGGAATGAGCACGATTTCCGCGTTGTCTTCATCATCCTCACTTTGGTCGCCATCATCGTTATTCGGGGCGGAATCGATATCGAACTGATCCATTTCGGTTACCTGAGCGGTATTTAAATACTCGTCCGGTGTATTTCCGGGCATGTTTACGGTTACCTCGAAGGTCAAATTCGTCGTCGCGCCATTTGTAATATCGATGCCCGACCATAGAATTGTATTTCCGGTTTGGCTGCCGCTATTGTTAATGCTAGTGACCGTAAACCCGTCCGGGATTATATTTTCGATGGATACGTTCGTTGCATCGTTCGGACCATTATTGATAACGTCCACGGTTAAAGTCAAGGCATCGCCAGGGTTGGCGGTGGGTTGTGAAATTGAGTTCTGCACTTCAAGATCGGCAACTTGTGGGGTAATCGATACCGAAGCTTCGTCATCCTCGCTTTGATCGCCATCGTCATTGTTAGGGGTTGAATCGTCATCATAGTTGGTTGCGGTGATTACCTGAGCAGTATTGAAATACTCATCGGCCGCACCTGTCGGGGCATTTACGGTTGCCGAAATCGTTATCGAAATGGAAGAACCATTGTTCAGCGCTGGAAGCGTCCAATTTCCCGAGGCATTGTCATAAGTGCCGTTCGCAGCGTTTCCTGTATCTGCAGTATAAGTATATCCTGCCGGAAGTACATCGTTTACAATGCTGCCTCCTGTATCGTCGGAAGGCCCGTCATTGGTAGCCGTCAAGGTAAAGGTTACCGTATCGCCGACATTTGGGGAAGCATCGTCGACCGTTTTTTCCAGGCGGATATCCGAGGTAGCACCTACGATTATCGTAACGCTGGCGGTATTTTCACAACCGTTGGCATCGATTCCGATTACGGTATAGGTCGTGGTGGTAAGCGGAAATACCGTATCGCCGTCAGTAACCCCATTGTCCCACACATAACTATCGGCACCGGAGCCGGTGAGCGTAACCGGATCTCCAGCATTGATGTTCGTTACCGTAGCGTTGGCCACAACATTGGGCAGTGCCTGTATGTTCAAGGTAACCGGAACCCGGTTAAGGCTAGGACAGGATGATGTGTTATCACGACTTTCCGCAAAATAGGTCACGCTGCCCACAGTGTCGAGTATGGGGTTGGCCACCAGATTTCCACCAAAGGACGCATCGTACCAAACGATACTAGCTCCGGTGGAACAGGTCGCTGTGGCGGTCAAGGTCTGGGTCGGATCGGCATCGCATTCGGTCTGGTCGCCCTCGGATATCGGGTCGGTAGGTGTGGCCTGAATCGTTAAGGTAACCGGCGTTCGGCTACTACTTGGGCAGTTGGTTACATTTTGTCTGCTTTCCGCAAAATATGTTACCGTTCCCACAGTACTCAAAGTCGGACTCGCCACGCTAGTTCCACCCGATGCTGCATCAAACCAAACAACGGTCGCATCCGTTGGTGGTGAAGCTATAGCCGTCAAGGTTTGAATAGGATTTTCTTCGCATTCTGTTCGGTCTCCTCCGCTTGTTGGGGCATTTACTACGGAACAGCTACAATCGGGAGAGGTAATCGAAATGGCATCCGAACATGAATTTGTTGCGGTTACTGTAACCGTTATATCGTTTCCGGAGGTAATTCCTGTAATCGTCCAATTGTTCCCACCATTATCGGTTACCGTTCCTTCCGTTGATGTAACCGCTCCGTTGCTTACATCTACGGATACCGAATAGGTCGTCAGATCCGATGAACAGCTTGTCGAACTTGGGGTTGGCGTAATCGTCGGGGTGTCTTGTATCGTTAGTGTTACCGGGGTTCTTGTCGTACTGCTGCAGCTTGTCGTGCTATTTTGACTCTCGGCATAGTACGTTATCGTTCCGACGGTAGTTAAGGTCGGGCCGGTGACAGTACTTCCTCCAGAGGCAGCGTCGTACCAAACAACACTTGAATCTAATGGAGCGGTTGCCGTCGCCGTCAAGGTCTGGATCGGGATTGTTTCACATTCCGTCTGGTCTCCACCGCTTGTAGGTGCAGCGGGATTCGGTTCGATGGTCAAGGTAACCGCCGTTCTTGAATGACTGGCACAATTGGTGCCGTTGTCTCGGCTTTCCGCGTAGTAGGTCATCGTTCCTAGGGTGGTCAAAATAGGGTTTGCAACCGTAGCACCTCCAGAAGCCGCATCGTACCATACGACAGTTGTTCCCGTAGCATTTGTTGCGGTTGCGGTAAGGGTTTGCGTCGGTGTCGCCTCACAATCCGTCTGATTACCTCCGCTGATCGGTGCAACAGGAGCCCCTTGAATAGTTAAGGTAACCGGTGTTCTTGTAGCACTTGTACAGTTATTTACGTTGTCTACGCTTTCTGCATAATATGTAATTGATCCGACGGAATTCAAAATGGGATTGGCAACTATAGTACCGTTGGTAGCCCCATCGTACCAAACTACGCTAGCACCGGCGGGAGCCGTGGCTGTGGCAGTTAGGGCCTGGATCGGGTTTGACTCGCATTCTATTTGATTACCACCGCTTGTTGGTGCCGTGACGGTCGGGCAGCTACAGTCCGGCGCATTGATAGATAAGGTCTCTTCGCACGAATTGCCATCCGTTACCGTTACCGTAATAGTATTTCCGGATGTTACATTGGAAATAGTCCAGTTGTTGCCACCGTTATCGGTAACCGTTCCTTCCGAAGAAGTAACGGTTCCCCGGTTGACATCTACGGATACAGAATACGTGGATAAGTCGGCGGAACACGATTGGGAAGCCGGAGTAACAGCGATGGTCGGTCTGGCGTTCATGCTAAGCGTCACTGGAGTTCTACTGTCGCTTATACAGCCGCTGCCGGTCGTTCGGCTTTCGGCGTAATACGTTATGGTCCCTACGGAATTCAGGGTTGGACTGCCCACCGTATTTCCACCGGAAGCGGCATCGTACCAAACCACGGCCGCACCTGCAGGAGCTGTTGATGTTGCGGCCATCGTCTGGGTGGGACTGGCCTCGCATTCCGTTTGGTCTCCGCCACTCGTCGGTGCAGCGGGAACGGCTTCAATCGTCAAGGTAACGGGAGTTCGGGAAGTACTTTCACAGGAAGTGCCATCGTTGGTGCTTTCGGCATAATAGGTTATGGTTCCGACGGAATTCAAGGTCGGACTTCCTACCGTATTTCCACCGGAGGCCGCATCATACCAAGTAAGGGTAAACCCTGAGGGCACCGTTGCGGTTGCCGTAAGTGTTTGGGTCGGACTAGCCTCGCATTCGGTCTGATTTCCTCCGCTAACGGGCGGTGCCGGCGCAGGTTGAATGCTAAGGCTTACCGCAGTTCTTGAGGTACTTGGGCATCCCGTTCCATCATCGTTGCTTTGTGCATAATAGGTTGCCGTACCGACCGCATCTAAAATAGGATTGGCCACTACATTTCCACCGGAAGCTGCATCATACCATACTACCGTAGCAGCTGAAGGGGCGGTCGCGGTTGCGGTCAAGGTCTGGATAGGGCTTTGCTCGCATTCGGTCTGCTCGCCTCCACTGGTTGGAGTAGCAGGTGCAGGTTGAATCGTTAAAGTAACAGGAGTGCGCCCAACACTCGGACAACTATTGCCCGAATCATTGCTCTGCGCATAATAGGTCACCGTACCGACGGCCTCCAATATAGGATTGGCCACTACATTTCCACCGGAAGCCGCATCGTACCAAACGACCGATGCTCCCGAAGGAGGGGTGGCCGTAGCGGTCAAGGTCTGGATAGGATCTTGCTCGCATTCGGTCTGGTCACCTTCGTTTGTTGGTGCAAGAGGTGCCGTATTCACGGTAAGTATTGCGCTATTTGAAATGGCATCGGCACAACTGGCGGCCGGGCTTGAGGCTACCGCGCGGTATTGGTTGCCGTTTAAGGCCGAAGTTGCATTCGTAATGTTCAAGGTATTGGATGCGGCCCCACTATAGGGAGCGGTATTGGTTACATCGTTCCAATTCGAACCATCGAACAGTTGCCATTGAAAGGTATCGGCATCGGAAGCGCCCACCGCAAAGATGGCGTTCCCGTTCTCGCACACCGACCGGTCTACCGGCTGCATCGTTATGGCCGGCGGCGGATTCACGTTTACGGTCAATTGGGTACGGGTACTTTCACAATTCGTGCTTCCGGATGTGGCCGATTGCGTTACCCAAAAGAACTGCTGATCTGCGGTCGTGGTGTTCGGCCTTGTTGTTCCAGGAATTTCACTGCCTCCCGATGCGGCAGCGTACCATTTTAGGTTTGAACCGGTTGTCACGCTGCCGTTGAGTTCGTCGGACATCTCGCCGATACAGTATTCAACGGGGGTGATTACCATGGGGGCCAGGGGCAACGCATACACGGTAACTACTACCTCGGTACGGTCGCTGATACAACCTGTAGCGGCATCTACCTGTTCTACATAATAGAAGGTGGTCTGCGCGGTCGAGGTGTCTGGTGTCGGGGCATTGGGGGACATGGTTCCGCCCGATGCGGCATCATACCAGAATATCATGTTACCCGGATCTCCCGTGGCGGTTAGTTGAGTGGCCGTATCTCCGATACAATATTCAATGGGACTAGGGGAAACGGGAGCGGTCGGTTTTGGGTCTTCGGTCAAACGGATTCTTCTTCGCGTCGCACTGATACAACCTGTAGCTATGTTTCTGGTCTCGGCGTAGTAATTTCCGGGCCCTGAAGGTTGATAGGAGGTGTTACCCGCCAAAAGCAAGGCCCCACCGACGGCCGCATCGTACCAGTCCACAGTTTGACCGGGTCCGACGCTGACGGTCAGTGTAGGCACGGGTGAGCCTTCACAATAATTGACATCACTGCCGTTTGGAGGGGTGATATTATTAGTTACGGTAACCTTAAAGGAATCAAAACCAACGTTTCCGGCGGCATCCCTGGTAATATATTCCAAGGTCGTAGTACCCACAGGAAATTCTACGCCACTTCTATAGGGCTGCCCTGAGATTTGGGCAACACGGAGAAACGCTGCGGTACAGGCAACTACCGTGACATCGGATACAACGTAACCAGGTATATATAAATCATCAAGATAGGCGATGTCATTACGGTTTTGATCGGTTTCCCATTCGAACTGTACAAAATAATTACCGATTAGGGTAATATCGATGTATTCGGTCTGAATATCTTCGTTAATGTATTGCTCGTTGTAAATGATAGTTTCCGTACCCCCGGAGGTTATCAATTTTACGGTAAGCCTGGCATTGGTTCCCAGGTTTCCACTTGGGTGCCCGGAAAGAATGCGATGATCGAAGAAGATTTCCCCGGTTCCATTGAAGCGGGTCAGCGGACTTGTATAAGAGCGAATATCGTTTCGTATCAATTCGACGGTCTCAATTTCTCCGCCCGAGCCGTTAATCCTTCCATCCGTACCGACAAACGTGCCATCAAAATCATAGCACTCGGAACTCAGGTCGCCGCTATCGAAATTTTGATTGATAGGGGCTCCCTCGCCGGCGGGACAGTTATCCGTAGCCGTTGGATAGGGAAAGGTGACTACAGCCCCACAACTGCCCGGGTCCGCAGATCGGGTAATGTCGGCAGGTACGGTAATCGAGGGAGCCTGATTGTCCAAAACCTCAATTGTAAATTCGCAAAAGGAGGTATCGCCACTGCTGTCGGACGCCCTATAAATGACCCGGTGGGAACCCGGATAAAAACGGTCTCCGGGATTATAGTTACTATTGACGGTAACCGGCCCTGATCCCGATGCGGTCGGGGGTGTCCACGAAACCACGGCGGTACAGTCGCCGGAATTGGGCATTACATTGTTTATATTTGACGGACAATTGGAAAAGGTCGGGGGGTAGGCGCTTGAGGTCCGGCCATTTGAGACTTTGTTATTAGGATCGACAAGGCTGAGGGAGAGCGGAGAATCGGGGGAAATGCCAAAACTTGTTGAACCGGCCAAGACGAACAGGGTCAACAACTTCTTGAGTAGGTTACGCATAAGCCGTTTTAAACTGGGTCAAATACTCACTGCTCGGCCCGATCTGGACTGACCGGCAGTTGTACTTTAATTGTTTCTATGTAAACGTACAATTCTGGCGGGGCATACAATTCAAATCGGATTTTGTTGTGAAACCGGGTATATTTGTGGTGAAGAGCCAATAAGACACTATTTAATAGCTGAAGACATATCGAAACGTTTGCTAAAGACCGATATTTTTAAGGTTTTGATCGGTATACGGTTTTCAATATTTTCTTGAAGGTAGGAAGGGAGATTTTATAGCTTCCGGCAAATGCGTACAAATCAGTGATTTCTAGGAAAAGCCTTATTTCAGCACATAAAAAAACCCTTGGCGTTGCCAAGGGTAAATTTTTTTACAGATAACAGATAGTAGAATTCAGCGTACTAATCCTTTTTGTCTTCCAGTTTATCGTTTACGGGTTCGTCTTCCTTCGAAGCATCCTTAAACTCCTTGATACCGCTTCCCAAGCCGCGCATCAATTCGGGAATCTTTTTCCCCCCGAACAATAAAAGAATTATCACTACGACAACGGCTATTTGCCAAGGCCCTATCATTAAAAATATATGTAATGCTGTCATTTTCTCAAATTTTATGGATAACAAATATAGTAAAAAAGTAAATTACTTGGTTATAAAAGTACGGAAGATAATTCGAAAAAGGGTCTAATCCCATCAATCCGTGCTCAAATACTTACGAAGGAGGAAACTCAAAGGTTCATTTTGATTTAGCATTCTTGTTGGTTCAAGGTTCCCGCAACGAAGCATAGCGATCAAATTTTCATAAAAATCCTCAAATTTATTCGCGGCATGAGTATATTTGTCCATGGCCAAAAAAGTCAGGAAACGCAAAGAAATCAAAAGGAAGCTTTTGCACAAGTACCGGTTGGTCATACTCAACGAAAGTACTTTTGAAGAAAAGATATCCTTTAAGCTCAGCCGTCTCAATGTATTTGTTACGGGAACACTCTGTATTATTGGCCTGATCGGACTTACTACTTTATTGATTGCCTTTACGCCCTTGCGCGAATACATTCCTGGGTATTCTTCCACAAAACTTAAAAAACAAGCGACCGACCTTACCTACAAAACCGACTCCTTGGTGGTTACACTTGGAAACACCAATCGGTATTTAGAGACTATACGCATGGTATTGAGCGGTGATATCGAAAATAATGAAACAAACCTTGACTCCATTCGTGAACAATTTGAGTTGGACCCTTCAAGTATCGACCTGACACCTATTAAAGAAGATTCCATGCTGCGGGCCGAAGTGGAATTGGAGGATAAATACAATCTTTTCGAGAGGACGACCGGAAGTGCCGAGCTGGTGCTCTTTCCGCCTATTAGCGGAGTGGTCTCCAACACTTATGACGCCGGGAAAAAACATTTTGCCGTAGATGTAACCGCTCCGATAAATACCCCGATCAAAGCTGTAGCCAATGGCACCGTCATCTTTTCGGAGTGGACTGCCGCCACAGGTTACGTAATCATTATCGAACATAAAGAGGGACTATTAAGCGTCTACAAACACAACGGTTCCCTGAGCAAGGAACAGGGCGATATCGTAAGATCCGGGGAAGTGATTGCATCCGTTGGTAACACCGGAGAACTCACTACTGGCCCGCACCTACATTTCGAACTCTGGAGCGATGGCAATACCGTGAACCCTTTGGATTTTATTGACTTTTAGTAAAGTTCAAAGAGAACCCCGTCAATTTTGAACTATTTAGCAGCTGGGGTTTGATGTTTAATCGCTGCTTCGCAGCTGTTTAATGTGAATTTTTTTTTAAACCTTGAACTTTAAATCTCTAGCTTTTAACCCGCAGACCCTGAACCTTAAAGCTTAAACCTTCACATGTCTCTAAAATCCTTCGCCGCCAAAATCTTCGCCAGCTACATTGCCCGCAAAACGGCGAAATGGGTCGATAACCCCATCGAAACGCAAGACCGGGTTTTTAGGGGATTGATTCAAAAAGCTGAACATACAAAATTCGGGAAAGACCACCAGTTCGGCGAGATCACCTCGCCCGAAGAATTTGTAAAGCGTGTTCCTATACGGGATTATGAGGAGTTGAAACCCTGGGTAGAGCAGGTCGTTGCCGGAAAACCGGATATCCTTTGGCCGGGCAAACCTATTTATTTCGCCAAGACTTCTGGCACCACATCAGGCGCCAAATATATTCCCATTACCGAAACTTCCATCAAACATCAGGTGAATGCATCCCGGAACGCCATTCTCAATTACATTCACGAAACCGGGAATGCGGACTTCGTAGATGGAAAAATGATTTTTCTACAGGGGAGTCCAGTACTGCAGGAGAAAAACGGCATCAAATTAGGCCGGCTGTCCGGAATATCCGCCCACTACGTACCCAATTACCTGCAAAAAAACCGCCTGCCCAGTTGGGAAACTAATTGCATCGAAGATTGGGAAACCAAGGTAAACGCCATAGTCGAAGAAACTGTTAACGAAGATATGGCCATTATTGCGGGTATTCCCTCATGGGTACAGATGTATTTTGAACGTTTACAGGCGAAGACGGATAAAAAAGTGGGGGAGCTGTTCAAAAACTTTACGTTGTTTATCTACGGCGGGGTCAACTACGAGCCGTATCGCGCCAAGTTTGAAAACTTGATCGGAAGAAAAGTGGATAGCATCGAACTCTTTCCCGCCAGTGAAGGCTTTTTTGCCTATCAGGATTCCCAAACTGAAAAAGGAATGCTGTTATTGCTGGATGCCGGAATTTTCTACGAATTCGTTAAATCCGACGAATTCTTCGAAGACCATCCCACACGGATAACCATCAAAGACGTACAGCTCCACACCAACTACGTCATGGTCATTTCCACGGATGCAGGACTCTGGGCCTACAACCTCGGGGATACCGTTCAGTTTATTTCTTTAACACCCTATAAAATAGTAGTTTCCGGCCGCATCAAACATTTTATATCGGCCTTTGGCGAACACGTTATCGCCAAAGAAGTCGAAGAGGCCATGCAACAGGCGATTGCCAGAACCGATGCCCGTATCAACGAATTTATGGTCGCACCACAGATCAATCCTAATGGCGACCAACTCCCCTATCACGAATGGTTTGTGGAATTCGAAAAAGAACCTTCCGACCGGGAAAAATTTATCGAAATCCTCGACACCATCCTTCAAAAACAGAATAGCTATTATTTTGATTTGATCGACGGTAAAATCCTCCAAAGATTAAAAGTTACTTCCATAAAATCGGGCGGCTTCAATGACTATATGAAATCCAAAGGAAAACTTGGGGGTCAGAATAAAGTGCAGCGGTTGGCGAATGATCGTAGTGTTGCGGATGGGCTGTCGAAATTCAAGGTTTAAGCACTTCTTCGTAAGGGTTCAAGGTGCCAGGTCAATTTCTGAGGGTCGAAGGGAATAAAAGCAACCTTAAACCTTGAACCTGTCGCAACGCACATTTGAACTTTGAACTAAAGACCGAAAAAAGCCGTAATTTTGCCCGAAATCCGTTTATGGGCAAGACCATCACAACGACCCGCGCTCAAGAATCGACCAACGCCATCGAGCGGCTCTATATTACCATGCGGCACCTGTTCAACCGTGGGTTTTACAAGCCTACCGGGGTTTCCGGCGAATCCTTAAAAAACGTCTTACTACAACTTCGTCCCGAAATTTATGGCTCTCTTGGGGAAGAGAAAGCCGAACTCAATGGATTGATATACGTTCTCGAACGCCTGCCGGAAGGTATCGAACAGTGCCGGTTCATTAATCTGACATCCGACGAAGGCTATGGGAGGTCCCATTTCGACCCGATAGTTCCACCAAAACGCCGCCGCAACTGCTACCGCATCGATGAAGAGCAGATGAACATCGAAATCACGCGAGGCCGGTCGGACATCTATGATATTCTGACCCATTTGACCTTCCTCTTTATAGAATCCGAGAAAATTGCTAAAAGGGTTTTGATCGAGGATACCGATAAGACCATTCGCGATTGGGTAAAGCTGGAGGCTTTTATAAAGAAAGGGGAACTAGATCAGGCCGAAAGGGAAGTTGCCGTAATCCATACCGCTAATATCCTAGGCCGCCCATTCGTGGAGATAATGGCGGTGCACGAACGCTTTTCGACCAAAGAGCATCCCGAACGCTTTCTGGAAATCATCTATTGGCTCGGCAAGCTGGCCATAGAAGAGGAAATAACGAGCGAGAAAAGAACCATTACCTTTAGCGCCCTGTTACGCGAGCGTCTCGGCCATCATATTCACGGCGAACGCTGGGCGGACATCATCAAAGAAACCTTACGAAAAAACGGACTGCTAAAACGGCCGATACATATCATCAGTGCGAATATGCATAGCGTCATGAACTCGTTGTTCGCCCGAAACGCCCTGAAGAAAGAGGCGACTGCCGACGATGAAGGGATTTCCGACAGCGGCCCCTTAAAGCTTTACGAAGCCCTGAGTTCGTCGTTGAACGATGAACTACGCAGGAAGGTCACTGATGTGGCCAAGAAGAACGGTATGATCGCTATCAATGACTTTTCGGGCACCAATATTGATGTACAAATCTTCGACACGGCCAAGATGGGAAAGGATGCCTGCTGCTACGATCTAGCAAAAGATATTCCCGATGAGGAAAAACCTGTTATATTTGTAATGGATTACGCTTTCGGCGAGCAGGCCTACGAGACTATCGACGAGCTCTTAAGACCTTACAATGAAGGCAAGAAAAAGGAAGTTTTCTTGGATGTGGCCTCGATATCCATTATGGGCAAAGCGGGCATTCTCGATGGCGGCAAAGGCGATTTGATGATACCATCGGCGCATATTTTCGAAGGCACGGCCGATAATTATCCCTTTAAAAACGAGCTTTGCGCCGAAGA
>RCMY010000664.1_pt1 | contig 32615 bp, 30 predicted proteins | sample 2041341 | NCBI WGS metagenome assembly RCMY01 (sample SAMN09708234, study PRJNA481090) | Marine sediment metagenome, whole genome shotgun sequencing project. | reverse complement strand
CGACTTGACCGATTCATCGCCACCAGTCTTGCCGACCCGCACCGGACTCGTCTTCGCCACCACAATCCCCCAATCAGTCAGACACCAAAGTTGTCTCACCGATCATGGACACAAAGGGTGGCCGGAGCGTGTCAAGGGGTGTGAAGGCCGTTTGGGACGGGGTGCGACAGTCCAGTACCGAAACGATTGCTCGCTCGCTCCTGTGTCACTGCGCGTCCAAAACGTCCCGGAGTCTTGAAATGAGCTGGCGGAGGCCGTACGGCTTCTGAATGAATCCGGCCAAACCGCTGTCGGCAAACCGACTCGTCGTCTCCTTTTCGTCGAAGCCGCTGGAGATGATCACCTTCAGATCCGGGTCGATGCGACGCAGCTCCAGGAAGGTCTCTTCGCCGTCCATCCCCGGCATCGTCAGGTCGAGTAGCACCACGACGATTTCGTCGCGGCGAGCGCGAAAGATGTCCAGGGCGTCCCGGCCGTCCTCGGCGGTCACCACCGTGAGACCGCATGTCTCGATCATCGCTGTGGCCACGGTTCGAACCGCCGCTTCGTCGTCGACGACCAGGACGGTGCCGACACCCCGCCACCCGCCGTCGTGTCTGTCGAGTGGAGCAACCTGCGGCGGGATTGCCTCCGTCATCGCAGGGAACAGCACCTCGAACGTGCTCCCAGCCCCTGGCTGGCTGTGAATCCTGAGTGCGCCGCGATGCCCGCGGATGATTCCGAGCACGGCAGCCAACCCCAGGCCACGACCTGCGAACTTCGTGGTGAAGAACGGATCGAAGATCTTCCGCTGCGTCTCGGCGTCCATGCCATACCCGTTGTCAGCGACCTCGAGACAGACGTAGGTGCCAGCCGGCAGGTCGTCGTTCAAGTACGCACTGGCCAAGTAGTGCCGGTCGACGTCGACTGCACTGGTGGTCACGGTGATCGCGCCGGCTCGACCCTCGGTGGATTCCGAGGCGTTGATGATGAGGTTCATGATCACCTGTTGCAGCTGGGACGCATCGGCTTCGATCGCCGGCAGATCGTTCGCACAGCTGTATTTCACCTCCACGTTCTTCGAGATGGAGACGTCGAGCAGATGGCCGATGTCCTCGACGAGCTGGGACAGATTCTGTGGCTCGATGACGAACTTGCCTTTGCCGGAGTAGGCGAGCATCTGCCTGGTCAGATCTGCACCGCTCAGTGCTGCCGAGCTGATGTTGAGCAACGCCTGCCTCGCGGGTGTGTCGGCAGGCAGCTGCGCCAACGCGACGTCTGCGTTGCCGAGGACGCCTATCAACAAGTTGTTGAAATCGTGGGCGATGCCGCCGGCCAGCACTCCGAGGCTCTCGACCTTCTGTGCCTGGCGGAGTGTCGCTTCGAGTTGCTTACGGTCGCTGATGTCGCGGATGGCGGCAGCGACCAGCACGCCCGAGTCGGTGTGGATCGGGCTGAGACTCAACTCGACCGGACACTCGGTGCCGTCGATGCGACGTCCGAACATTTCGATTGGCTCAGTGGAACAGGCAGTCCCACGTTCATTCCGGACGAACTCGGGAAGCAAGATCGTGATCGGCTGCCCGAGCAGCTCGTCTCGCGAGTAGCCGAACTCGGCGGCCTTCGAGTTGACGAACACGATCTCGTCGAGATCGTTCACGATGACGGTGGTGTCAGGCGTGCTGTCGAGTATCTGCTGGGTCTCTCGAAGCGTTGCCTGGAGCTGGCGTTCATCGGTGATGTCGTTGATGAAGCCGACGATCCGGACGGGGGTGCCGGTCTCGTCATGAATGGCTCGAGCCCGCGAACGAAACCACCGGTACTCGCCCGACTTCGTGCGGAGCCGGTACTCGACGTCGTAGTCCTCGGAGCGACCTTGGAGATGGTAGTTGAATGCGAAGTGAAGCCCGGATCGGTCGTCGGGGTGGAGGAGCTCCAGGAACACGGCGCCGCTCGCATCGATCTCACCGACCTCGTACTCCAACAGCGAGAGGAAACGCGGTGCCCAGTACTCCGCGCCTGTCCGCAGATCGATGTCCCACAAACCCTCCCCGGCGCCCGTCACCGCAAGCTCGAACCGCTCCTTGCTTTCTCGGAGGGCGACTTCGGTGAGCTTGCGTTCGTCGATGTCGACCCAGTAGCCGACGATCTCCAACGGTTCGTCCTGATCGTCGACCAGCAGCTGTTGATGATCGTGCATCCACCGGTACGACCCGTCCTTGTGCCTGAAGCGGTACTCATGGGAGTACGACCTGCGCTCGAAGAGCTCACCCAACCCGCTCAGTGTTCGTTCTCTGTCGTCTGGGTGGATGTGGTCCGCCCAGAACGATGGATCCTTCAAAAACTCTGCCGGTGAATAGCCCAGTTGGCTGGTGATGTTCTCCGTGATGCTGGTCGCCCCGAAGTCGTCTCCAGCTCGAGCGGTGTAGATCATGGTCGGGCTGCCGGCGAGGAGCGACAACACGTGATCGGCGTGGCTTGGTTTGATCATGACAACCCCCATCATCGGCCTGCCGGCCGCGCTGCCGATGGTACTCGTGACGTAGGTCGTGTGGTCGGCTCCCGAGTCGGGGTGCCGGACACGGGCCTGACACGATGAGGGCCATGACGACGAGCGATACGACGACGAGCGATACGACCACGCAGCCCGCGGCACCGTTCGACACACCGATCTCGCTGGTCGGCCCGCTGCGCTCTCCGGCGCAGATGCTCGCCGAGCAGGACATCGGCGGCCAGACCAGCGTTCACGACGACGACACCGCCGACAAGCTCGGCCTGGCCGGCGCACCCATCGAAGGGCCCACCCACTTCAGCCAGTTCGACCCCCTCGGTGTCTGCCTCTGGGGTCAGCGTTGGTTCGAGGACGGCTGCATCAGCGCCCACTTCCTGAACATGGTGTTCGAGGGCGAAGAGGTGCGTGCTGCACTGACGCCAGGAACGGCGACCGGCGCCACGATCGGCGCCGAGAAGGCTGACGGGACACCCGTGCTGATGGGCACCGCATCGGTCGGCACCGATGAAGCAACAGATCTCGACGAGCGCCGCAAGAAGGGTCTCGGTGACCCGGGCACGCTGCACATCATCGACCAGATCGAGATCGGGCCGGCCGGCCCCGCTGACGGCACCGTGGTGACGATGGGCTTCGACGAGCACAACGGCCCGCTCTACCCGTTCACGCTCCAGCAGAAGTTGGACCAGATCACCGAGCCCTCCGACTGGTACCGAGCCGATGGTGAGAACCCCTGGGGAGCGCCGATCGTCCCGACCGAGATGCTCAGCGTCCTCGCCCACAAGGCCGGCCCCCGGCTGACCGTACGGCGCCCGTCGGTCGGGCTCTTCATCGACCTCGAGGTCCGCTACGTCGACGGTCCAGTGTTCGCCGGCCGCCCCTATCGACTCGACCACCAGGTCGTCGGCATCGGGCAGAGTCGCCGGGTCGAGTCGTGGTGGACCGAGACGACGATCACCGACGTCGAATCCGGCGTCCACGCCGCGACCGTGCTGCTGCACCAGGGCGTGTTCAAGGCCTCGTTCGCCGACTACCCCGACTGATTCAGCCCAGAGTGAGTCAGCGCTCGGAGGGATAGACGACGCCGACCTGGGCGCGGACGTCGTCGAGCAGGCGCATCGTCTGCAGTGTTGCGTCGAGCGTCATGACATCGCTTTCGAGATGACCGGCGCGGATGCGTGCCATCGCGTGAGCTGCCTCGTGGGCGAGACCGTCGTTCGGCATCTCGACGACGTCGGGTTCGGACCCGTCGGTGCGATGCACGGTGAACGACGACGCAAACCAGAACGGCGGCTTCACCTCGATGCGGCCAGCGGTGCCGACGATGCGTGCGCCGAGACTGCTGAACCCGTCGAGCGACGTCCGGAAGGTGCTGATCGCTCCGCCCGGATACGAGGCGACTCCACCGACCGTGGCATCGACGCCGTCGTCGGTCAGGCGTCCGATGGCCTTGACCGTGTCGGGGTACTCGCCGAGCACGAAGCAGGCGAACGTGAGCGGGTAGATGCCGAGATCGAGGAGCGCGCCGCCGGCGAGTTCCGGTCGACGGTGCCGACCGTCCGGATCGGGGACGTGGATCGAGAAGTCGGCATCGAGGCTGATGATCGAACCGATCTGCCCGGCGGCGATGCGCTCACGGACCTCGACGACGGCCGGGATGAACCAGGTCCACATCGCCTCCATGAGGAACCGGCCGTTGCGACGAGCGGCGTCGATCATGTCGACCGCCTCGCTGGTGTTGAGAGCGAATGCCTTCTCGCACACCACGTGTTTGCCGGCGTCGAGCGCTTCGATCGTCATCGCGCGGTGCTCGCTGTGGGGCGACGCCACGTAGATGATGTCGACGTCCGGGTCAGCACACAGCGCAGCGTGAGACGCATGCGCCCGTTCGATGTCGAATTCTGCGGCGAAGGCGTCGGCGGATTCCTGAGACCGTGAACCGACCGCGACGATCTGTGCATCGGGAAGCGTGCGCAGCGCCGTGGCCATCGAATGGGCGATGTTGCCGGTGGAGGCGATACCCCAACGCAGGGGAGTGCTGTTCGTAGCGGCTTCAGGCATGCACGGAGTCTTGCAGGAGCCGCTCGATCCAGACGGCGACGGCGTCGTCGGCGTTCGTACCGATCACCTCGTCGGCGGCATCGAGTGCCGCCTCTGAGGCGTTGCCCATCGCGACACCGTGGCCGGCCCACTCGAGCATCGCAGCATCGTTGTGGTTGTCCCCGAACGTGACGACCTCGGCCGGATCGATCGACCACCGTCGACACAGTTCGGCGATGCCAGTCGACTTGTTCACACCGTCGCCCGTGATCTCGACGAACTGCACGCCACTCGTCGACACGGTGAGCGGGTCGACGAGCAACGGCACCAGGTGGGTTCGCAGCTCCTCCTGCGTGATGTCCGGGTGGCGGACCATGATCTTGGTCGTCTGGTCCGATGCGATCGGACGGCGGTCGAGCCCGCGCGCTGCACCGAGGTCTTCGTGCAGGAAGGCGATGTCACCGAACGCCTCGTCCCAGCCGTTGCCGTGGTTCGTCTCCCAGCAGCAGGCATACCCGGGGTCGAGGTCGTGGAGCGTCTGGAACAGGCGCGCGACCATGTCCGGGTCGATTGCGAAGCGCTGCGTCGTGACGTCGGCGACCACGTCGTGGATCAGTGAACCGTTCGAGCACACCGCGGTCCGGATGACCTCTGCCGGACGTACCCGGGGCGTGGCCGACGTGCTCGACCTCCCCGTCGCAGCGATCACCCGAATGCCTGCGGCGTCGGCAGCGTGTACTGCGGCGATGGTCCGCTCGGACAGCTCGTGGTCGGGACCGAGCAACGTGCCGTCCAGATCGCTCGCGATCAGTCGTACCCGATTCACTGCTCGATTGACTGACCGATTCAGTGGAGTGCCCGCAGCCCGTACCATGCCAGCAGGACCATACCCACGCCGACAACCAGCTGGACCAGGGCCATGAGCGCGTGGGGCATGCTCAGCGTTTGAACCGACGGGCGATCCGCCCGCGCATCATTGCCCACCACTCGCGTGGGAGCTTGCGGAAGGTCTCACCGGCGAACTCGTCTGCGATGAATCCGACGGCTTGTGAGTAGGACGGATACGGGTGCACGGTGCCGAACAGCTTGCGGAGCCCGATGCCGTGATCGATCATGATCGTGAACATCCCGATCATCTCCGCAGCGTCCGGGGCGACGATGGCTGCCCGGAGGATCTTGCCGGTGAAGCGCTCGGCATCGACGGCGACGAAGCCGTGCTCGACATCGTCGGTGTACCCGCGGTCGATGTCCTTCAACTGCTTGACGTAGCGGACACGACCGACTTGCGGGAGTGCATCGAGTTCCTCCATGCTCAGCCCGACAGAGGCGATCTGCGGACGGCTGTACACCGCATTGGGGAGCACGCGTGGGTCGCCGACCTTGGGCAGCGGCAGCGCGATCGCTCGGATCGTGCGACGGGCGATCGAGTTCGCCCCGTGCGTCGTGGCAGTGTTCCCGGTGACGTCGCCGACCGCAAAGATCCCGTCGACACTGGTGCGTCCCCAATCGTCGGCGACGACGCCGCGCTTGGTCGTCTCGACGCCGACATCCTCGAGACCGAGGTCAGCGAACTGTGGTCGTCGACCGACGCCGATCAGCACCTTGTCGACGTCGTCGATCGTGTCGCCGTTGGTCAGGTGGGCGGTCTGCGTCGCCTCGTCGAACCGTTCGATCGAGGTGTTCGTGTGGACGAGCACGCCGCGTTCCGTCAGCGCGGACTCGATGGTCGACGAGGCCAGCGGGTCCTCCGTGCCGATCAGCCGGTCGGCGAGCTCCACGATGTGGACCGTCGAGCCCAGGTCGGAGAACGCCGTCGCCATCTCGAGGGAGATCACGCCCCCGCCGACGAGGACGATCGTGTCGGGTACTGCGACGAGATCGAAGAGGTTCTCGTTCGTCAGCATCCGCTCGGCGGGCAGACCGTCGACCGGGATGGTGATCGGTCGGGAACCCGAGCTGATGATCACGTTCTCGGCACGGACGGTCACGATGCCGTCGGGACCGGTCACGGTCACGACATGCACGTCGCCGTCCGCCCGGGTGAGTTTCGCCCGACCACGCACGAGGTGGATCTTGTCGTGATCCTCCATCTCGACATCCTCCTCGTGGGCCAACTCGTCCCGGCGAGAGCGAACCCAGGCCAGCGGATCGTCGATGCCGGCGGCCGCGGCGTGGAGGAGTGCCTTGGACGGGATGCAGCCCACATTGGTGCAGTCGCCGCCGACCTTGTCGGCCTCGATCAACGCGATGTCGTGGCCGAAGTTCGACAGGCCGACCGCCATGGTCAGACCGCCGGATCCGGCGCCGATGATGGCTGCCTTGTACGTGTGTGTCGGATCGAAGGTGCTCATGAAGTGGCTCTGTTCTGTGTCGTGTCGGTGTGCGAGACGGGCGGGAGGGTCGGGACGGGGGAGTGGTGGGCTCCTGCAGTCTGGCGGCGTCTGACCATCCTGGCGATCGTGATGCTCGCGACGAACAACACCACACTGGCGCCGAGGGCCCGGGTGTCGAGGCCGCTCAACCCTTGGTCGACGCGATCGAGTGAGGCGCCGAGCAGGACGAACGACACCGTTCCGGGCAGTGATCCGAGTGCCGTCGCAGCGAGAAACGATCCCCACCGAATCCGTAGTGCCCCGGCGGAATAGTTGACGAGGTCGTAGGGCAGGAAGAGGAACCGCATGATCAACACGGTCTCGAAGCTGTTGACGCGCATTCTGGCGGACCATCGGCTGATGACCGTCTCCGACGATGTGTCCTGCGAATCCGGCACTCGACCCAGGAGTCGGCCGACGAAGTACGCGATCATCGCCGAGCTGTTCGCAGCGACGATGACGACGGCCACGCCGACGACGGAACCGAACAGCACACCGCCGACGATCGTCAGGACCGAGGCCGGAAAGAGCACCAGCGGGCGGGCGAGGTACACGCCGACGAAGGCAGCGACACCCCACCAGGCCATGTCGACAGCATCGATGAACTCTTGCGCCGCGCCGGTCGCCGAGAGCCCGTCCGAGGTCTGGTACCGCCGCCACAGCAACACTGCTGCAAGCCACAGCGTGACGACGACCGAGCGTTGGATCCAGACGCGGGTCAGGTTGCGTGTCGGATCCATCGTGTCGGTGTAACCGGGTCGTGGAGTGTCGACTTCCCGATCTGGTGCTGTTTCGGAATCCGTTCGCACTGCCGATCTCTGTGACAGCGCATCTCTATGGTGCTCGGTACCGGCTCTCCCCACCGTTCATCACACGACCAGTGGGAGCACACTCATGCACATCAACCTCGCCGTCATCAGCGGCGCCATGACCAACGAACCCGTCTGCCGTGAGCTGCCCGATGGGGCAACCGTGGCGCAGTTCGACGTGAGTACCACCGTCGACCGTGACGGACGTCCGGCCCAGGTCTCGGTGCCGGTGTCGTGGCGCGAGCCGACCGCCGCTGCACTGTCGGCATTGGCCGTCGGCGTCGACGTGGTCGTCGTCGGCCGGGTCGAGCGGCGCTTCTTCCGCAGCAGTGGAGCGACGCAGAGTCGGACCGAGCTGGTCGCCGAGCGATGTCTGCCTGCCCGGCGGACCAAGACGGTTCGGTCGCTCCTCGCCGCGGCGGCTGTGACGCTCGACGTCTGAGTTGACATCTGTTCACATCGCTGATGTCATGACGGAGTGCTGAGCGAGATCCCTGACTTTCCGACGCCTCCCATGGTCCAACGCCTCCGCGAATGGCGGACGGTCCGTGAGCCGGCTCGACTCGCGATCCATCTGCGTTCCGTGGCGGCTCAGGCACGTGGTGCCGGTCGGCCCGTGTTCGTGGTGCCGGGGTTCGGGACGACCGACGCCTCCACATTTCTCGTGCGTGGCTACCTGGGACGCCTGGGCTATTCGTGTACGGGGTGGGGGCTCGGCGTCAACACCGGCGAGGTGGAGGAGCAACTCGAGCAGACCATCGGACGCGTCGAGTCGTCACCTTCGGGACCCCGTTGTACGGGCCGCGCCACACGTCGACATCGATGTCGAAGCCGTCAGCGCGACGAGCCGAGATCGAGGCCCAGGTCCTGGAGCGGTCGGCGCGACCGCTGACAACGTCGAAGTCATGAGCAGTCACTTCGGTCTCGGACTCGACCCCGACGTGCTCCGCGCCGTTGCGCAAGCGCTGGCCGCCGCGGCGAGCTAACGAACGCTGCGGACCACGAGGCCCGTGCGCAGTTTCGGTGTGAAGAATGTCGACTTCGGCGGCATCAACAGTCCCTCGCGGGCGGTGCGCTCGATCTCGGCGACGCTGACCGGTCGGATCAGCACGGCACTGGTCGCTGCACCGGACGTGACGGCGTCGACGACGTTGTCGATGCCGTGCTGATACGTGACCTCGTGGTCCACGTCGGCGAGGACGTGCTCGAGCCAGGCTCCGTCGAGCGAACGTACGCCGTCGAAGGCGCCGGGCTTGGGGGTCAACCACGTTCCCGTGCCGCCCGGACCGATCAGGCAGAGTTTGCCGTCGGTGTCCATGTCGGCGAGCGTCGATGCCGACGGCGTTCCCGCATCGGACAAGTCGAACGCTGTGGCGAGAGCCGATCGCAGCGCGTCGGCATCGATGCCGGAGTAGAGGCGGTGGATCGCCTCGACACTCAACTGGTCCGCCACGAGTTCGCTGACGAATGCCAGCGTGTCCTCTGCTGGAGACATGCCATCAGCGCCGGACCCGTCGCTCTCGCCGCGCCGCTCGTCGCGATAGGTGCGGCTGATGCCGTAGCGATGGTGGCCGTCAGCGATGAGCACGTCATCGGAACCGACCTTGGCGGCAATCGCTGCGACACGATCGGGGTCGCTCACGCGCTCGACGACGTGCTCGACACCGTCCACGGTGACCGTCGACAAGTGCTCGCCGGGTTCGGTGATCAGCTCTGTGAGGCCCTCGGCGAGGGACAGACCCCACACGGGCGACATGTTGGCCTCGGTCGCTCGGGTCAGGTCCAGCCGGTCCGTCGAGGCCTTCGGCGTCACGCGTTCGTGGGGCAGCACCCCGCCGGCGCCTTCATCGACGACTTCGAGGCCACCGAGCACCCCGGCGATGTCGCGCTCGTTGCCGGCGGCGTCGGTGAACCGCATGCGATAGATCGTGAACGACGGGTTCTCGTCGTATTCCATGACGCCGGCATCGATCCAGTTCCGCAACTCCTGCCCGGCTGCGACGTAGCGGTCGTCACCGTCGGACTCACGAGGCACGTCGACGTGGGTGATGTTGAACTGATCCTTGGCGTTCAGGGCATCGATGTCGGCAGGCGACAACACGTCGTAGGGCGGGGCGATCAGGTCGTCGATCGTGCGATCGCAGTAGCGGAGCGCGGGGAACGGAGTGAAGCGTGGCACCCCACCAGCATGCCAGCGTCACACCTCGTCGGGTGCAACGATGCGCAGGTGACAGTTGCATCGAACGCGCGCTCGACCATCGGTGACATCGGTGACATCGGTGACATCAGTGACATTCGAACGGTGCTGTGCGATCTCGACGGTGTCGTCTGGCTGGCACATGAGCCGATCGCCGGGTCGAGTGATGCCATTGCACGACTGCGTGCGTCGGGGCGTCGCGTTCTGTTCGTCACCAACAACTCGGCCAGTCGGATCGACCAGCACGTCACAGCCCTTGCATCGGTCGGCATACCTGCCGAGGGCGACGTCATCAGTTCAGCGACCGCTGCTGCCCATCTCGTCCAGCCCGGTGAACGAGTCCTCGTCGCGGGCGGACCCGGCATCGTGGAGGCGATAGAACGACGTGGCGCCGAGGCAGTGGTCAACGACGGTTCGATGGACGTGCGACTCGACGGCGTCGAGCCCTTCGATGCCGTCGTGGTCGGCTTGCACCGCGACTTCGACTATGCCCGGCTCCGCACAGCTGCAGCGGCGCTCCACGGTGGAGCCCGCCTCATCGGCACCAACTCCGACACCACCTTCCCCACTCCGCTCGGTCTCGACCCGGGCGGCGGCGCGATCGTCGCAGCGGTCGCCGCGGCAGGGGAGACGACGCCGACGTTCGCCGGCAAGCCACACGCGCCGATGGCTGCAGCGATCGCTGCCGCCATCGGTGCGAACTTCGACTCGGCCACGTCGGTGATGGTCGGCGATCGACCCGAGACCGACGGGCTGATGGCCATCGAGCTGACGTGTCGATTCGCGCTGGTCCGAACCGGCGTCACCCTCCCCGGGGAGGAAGTGGCTGCAGGTCGAGGCGTGGACATCTCGATCGACGTCGCCGATCTCGCGGGGTTGGCCGACCTGATCGTCGGTTGATTCGCGACTGATCGCACCCTGATCGTCGCAGGGATACCATGACGTCATGGCAAATCCGATTCAGAAGCTCATCGACGCCGGCATGCAATTCGGCGACGTCTCGCGGAAGCAGGCAGAGAAGGTCGTGAACCAGTTGGTCAGCGCCGGTGACGTCCAGAAGCGTGACGCCGAGAAGGTCGTGAACCAACTCGTCGAGCGCGGCCGCGAAACCACGGAGCGAATCGCCGAGGCAGTGCAGCGAGAGGTCGCCAAGCAGGTCGGGCTGATGTCGGAACGGTTCGACGAGTTCGAAGACCGCTTCGAAGACATCGCCGAGCGCCTGGCCGAGCGCGTCGAGGGCTCGAAGAAGTCCGGGTCGAAGAAGTCCGGGTCGAAGAAGGCTGCGGCCAAGAAGAAGCCGGCCACGAAGAAGACCGCAACGAAGAAGACCGCAACCAAGAAGACCGCGACCAAGAAGGCTGCACCGAAGAAGAAGGCCGCCGCCAAGAAGACAGCTGCCAAGAAGAGCACGGCGGTGGGCTCGTCGGGTGTCCGCAAGGTCGCCACCAAGAAGTCGGCTCGCTGACTCCCGAGCGACCGAACTCCTGAACGTGGCGCCCCGTCGTCGGCTCGATGCCGAACTCGTTCGCCGTGAGTTGACGTCGAGTCGCACCGAGGCGCAGCACCTCATCAGCGCGAACCGTGTTCTGGTCAACGGCTCGGTTGCGGACAAGTCGTCGCGACAGGTGGCGCCCGGCGACGCCGTCGTCGTGTCCGGCCCGCCTGCCCGTTTCGTCGGGCGGGGTGCCGAGAAGCTCGAAGGTGCCCTCGAGGCGTTCGGTCTCGACGTCACCGATCTGCGTGCTCTCGATGCCGGTGCATCGACCGGCGGATTCACCGACTGCCTGCTGCAGCGCGGCGCCCGCGAGGTGGTTGCCGTCGATGTCGGGCACGGCCAACTCCACGAGCGCCTCCGCGCCGACGATCGGGTCGTCAACCTGGAGAAGACCAACATTCGCTACATCACGGTCGAGGACATCGGCGGTCCGGTCGACATCGTCGTCGGTGACCTGTCGTTCATCTCGCTGACCTTGGTCATCCCCGCACTGGTGTCGGTGTGCCAACCTGAGGCCCCCATGATCCTGCTCGTGAAGCCCCAGTTCGAAGCCGGTCGCTCGGAAGTCAGCAAAGGCCGCGGCATCATCACCGACCCCGCCATCCACGAGCGGGTCAAGACCGAGGTCGCGGACTGCTTCGCGGCGAACGGCTGCACGATCCACGACTGGGTCACCTCTCCCATCACGGGCGCCGACGGCAACGTCGAGTTCCTCGTCCACGCAGTTTCACCAGATGGAACCATCACATGAGTGGCGTTGCCCTGGTCGCACACCACGAGCGCGACACCGCCCGCGACCACGCGCTGCGAGCCGCCAGCTGGTGCGCGGCGAATCGTCAGCCGTTCTGGATGCCCCGGGAAGACGCCGCAGCTCTCGACCTGACTGATCACGGCGACGTTCGGTCGATTGCCGAGGCCGACATCGTGTTGAGCCTCGGCGGCGACGGCACCATGCTCCGCTCGGTTCGCCTGCTCGACGGTGCGCCGGTCCCCGTGCTCGGCGTCAACCTCGGTTCGCTGGGCTATCTGACCGAGATCGAACCCGACGCGCTCGAAGCGTCACTCATGTCGTTCTTCGGGGGAAACGGTGCGGGGGAGTGGCACCTCGACGAACGGATGATGCTCGACGTCTCGGTCAACGGCACCCACGCCGGTCGAGCGCTGAACGAGGCCGTCATCGAAAAGAGCCAGTCGGGTCACACCGTGCGGCTCCTGGCACGCATCGACGGCGAACCCTTCACGCACTACGCCGCTGATGGACTCATCGTGGCCACCCCGACCGGGTCGACGGCGTACTCGCTCTCGGCGCGCGGTCCCATCGTCTCGCCCCGGCACCGCGCCGTGCTGCTCACACCCGTGTCGCCGCACATGCTGTTCGACCGGTCACTCGTCCTCGACCCGAGTGAAGTCGTCGACATCGAGGTGTCCGGCCACCGTCATGCCGAGGTGGCCATCGACGGACAGCCGGTCGCCACACTCGACGACGGCGACGTCGTGCGCTGCGTCCCGTCGGCCCAGACGGCCAGCTTCATCCGCTTCGGGACGTACCGGTACCACCAGATCCTGAAGGCCAAGTTCGGCCTCGCTGATCGCTAAAGCGGACCCGAATCGAACAAAAGTTCGATCGGTGCCGCAACTCTGTGACACCTGGTTGCAATACTCGAAGGTGTGTTGACCGAACTCCACATCGAGAACCTGGGCGTGATCGAGCGGCTCGAGCTGATGCTCGGGTCGGGGCTCACTGCGCTCAGCGGTGAAACCGGCGCCGGTAAGACGATGCTCGTCGAAGCCATCGAGCTGCTCGTCGGCGGCCGAGCCGACGCAACGGTTGTCCGCCATGGCACCGACGAGGCCCGCGTCGACGGCCGATTCGTGTCCTCCGACGGCACCGAGACGATTCTGAGCCGCGTCATTCCGGCCAGTGGCCGCTCACGGGCCTACGTCAATGGCCGGCTGGCAACCGTGTCGTTGCTCGCTGAGATGGGCGCCGACCTCGTCGATCTCCACGGTCAACATGCGCACCAGAACCTGCTGTCCGTCGTCACGCAGCGTGCTGCGCTCGACGACTACGGCAAGATCGACCTCGAGCCACTGCGCGCCGCGCGGGGCCGGCTCGCCGAGATCGACGCGGCGCTCGCCACCCTCGGTGGCGACGAACGATCCCGCGCTCGTGAGATCGACCTGCTGCGCTATCAGGTCGACGAACTCGATGCCGCCAACGTCGTCGATCCGGGCGAAGACGCGCTGCTCGACACCGAGGAATCGGTACTCGCCGATGCCGTTGCCCATCGCGAAGGCGGCGCCACGGCGCACGGCCTGCTCGGTGACGACGATGGCGCACGCGATCTGTTGGGTCGGGCGCTGGCTGCCGTCGACGGTCGACAGCCGTATGTGGCTCAGGCTGCACGTCTGCACGAACTGCTCGCCGAAGTCGACGACCTGGTCGCCGAACTGCGTGACATCGCCGATGGCATCGACGAATCGCCGGACCGCCTGGTCGAACTGCGTGAGCGGCGTCAACAGCTCAAGGACCTGCAGCGCAAGTACGGCGTCGACCTCGAGGCCGTGATGGCGTTCCACGCCGAAGCCGAAGACCGCCTCCGCGAACTCGAGCAGTTCGACGAGCGTGCCGCTGCGCTCGACGTCGAACGTCAAGGGGTCCTCGCGGAGGAACGAGCGGCGGCCGTTGCGGTGGGCACTGCTCGTCGTGTAGCGGCGCCGAAGCTTGCCGCAGCGGTGCAGAAGCGATTGCGCAAACTCGCGATGCCCAACGCCACCGTCGGTGTGGATGTCGGCGAACACGGTGACGATCACCCTGGTGACCGCGTCCAGTTCCTCCTCGCCGCGAATCCGGGGACGCCGATGCTTCCACTCACGCGCGTCGCTTCGGGCGGCGAGCTGGCGCGAGCGATGCTCGCGCTTCGCCTCGTGTTGTCGGCGGCGTCCACGTCCGGCGGGCACGACACATTGGTGTTCGACGAGGTCGATGCCGGCATCGGGGGCGAAGCGGCGCAGGCGGTCGGCGATGCTCTCGCAGCGTTGTCGAAGCACCACCAGGTACTCGTCGTCACGCACCTCGCTCAGGTGGCAGCGCTCGCTGACGCCCAAGTCGCCGTGTCCAAGAAGGTCAGCAAGGGTGCCACCTTCGCCGCAGCACGACCACTCGACGTCGTCGAACGCGTCGACGAAGTCGCCCGCATGCTGTCCGGCTCGGCAACAGCGTCGGCTCGGGATCATGCCCGTGAGCTCCTGGCAGAACTACCTGCGTGAAATTTGCACCCATTTCTGCCATCGCCGCCTTCCGGACGGGGTATGGTGATTTTCCGTCGTGTTGTTGTCTGACGGAGGTCTGAAATGCCCAAACACATTTTCGTGACGGGAGGCGTTGCCAGCTCCCTCGGCAAGGGTCTCACCGCCTCGTCTCTCGGACGTCTGCTCAAGCATCGTGGCTACCGCGTCACCATGCAGAAGCTCGACCCGTACATCAACATCGACCCGGGAACGATGAATCCGTTCGAGCACGGCGAAGTGTTCGTGACCGATGACGGAGGCGAGACCGACCTCGACCTCGGCCACTACGAACGCTTCATCGACGAGAGCCTGTCACGGAACTCGAACGCGACGACCGGATCCATCTACCAGTCCGTCCTGGCAGCCGAACGCCGAGGTGACTACCTGGGCAAGACCGTGCAGGTCATCCCGCACATCACCGACGAGATCAAGCGCCGTGTCGAGCGCGTCGCGCGCAACGACGTCGACGTCGTGATCACCGAAGTCGGCGGCACCGTCGGCGACATCGAGATCCTGCCGTTCCTCGAATCGATCCGCCAGTTCCGCAACATGGTCGGACGCGACAACGTCTGCTACATCCACGTCACCCTCGTGCCCTTCATCGGCCCCGCTGGTGAGCAGAAGACCAAGCCGACACAGCACTCGGTCACCGAACTGCGCAGCCGCGGCATCCAGCCCGATGTCATCGTGTGTCGGAGTGACGAGCCATTGAGCGACGATCTCAAGCGCAAGATCTCGGCGATGTGCGATGTCGAAGAGCGAGCGGTCATCAACGCCGCCGACGCCCGCAACATTTACGAGTTGCCCCTCATCTTGCACGACGAAGGTCTCGACGACTTCGTGTGCGACGTGCTCCGGCTTGACGGCGAGGTCGACCTCAGCTACTGGCAGCAGTTCGTGAAGAAGGTCGAAGCAGCGGTGATTCCGGTGCGGATCGGCCTGATCGGCAAGTACATCGAACTGCCTGACGCCTACCTCTCCGTCGTCGAGAGCCTGAAGCACGCCGGGTTCCATCACGGCGCCAACGTCGAGATCGAGTGGGTCCAGTCCGAGAACGTCGAGGGTCTCCTGGCCGCTGGCCAACTCAGCCATCTGGACGGCATCGTGATCCCCGGTGGCTTCGGCTATCGCGGCGTCGAAGGAAAGATCGCCGCGGCGCGGTACTCCCGCGAGGAGCAGGTGCCGTGCCTCGGTATCTGTCTGGGTCTCCAGGCGATGTCGATCGACTACGCCCGCAACGTCGTGGGTCTCACGGACGCCAACTCGACCGAGTTCGACCCGACGACGCAGTATCCGATCATCGACCTGATGCTGGATCAGCGCGGCATCGAGGACAAGGGCGGCACGATGCGCCTGGGCGCCCATTACGCCGTGTTGGCCAGCGGCTCGCAGGTCGCTGCGGCATACGGCGAGCCCGTCGTTAGCGAGCGTCACCGGCATCGCTACGAGTTCAACGAGGCCTACCGTAGCCAACTCGAGGAGCACGGTCTCTGGTGTTCGGGCACCTCGCCCGACAACCGCCTGGTCGAATTCATCGAGTTGCCGGGTCATCCGTTCTGGGTCGCCACGCAGGCGCACCCGGAGTTCAAGAGCCGGCCGGACCGTCCACACCCACTGTTCCGCGAACTCATCGCCGCAGCCCTCGTGCGCCGCGCGGCGAGCGACGGCACCGCTGCACCGGCCGACACGCCGTCGCCGTCGGAACCCTCGCTGCACTGAGCGCTCTCACTTCGCGACATGGCTGCATCCGGCGAGTTCCGCAAGGTCTCCGAACAACTGGTCCATCAGGGCTACGTGTGGCACGTGGCCACCGCCGACTACGAATCACCCGATGGGGAGTTGTTCACTCGTGACATCGTCCGGTCACCGGGCGCCGTCGGTGTCCTCCCGGTGGTCTTCGACGCCGAGGGCAACCCGTCCGTCGTCCTCGTCGCGCAGTACCGACCCCCATACGAGGAGGTCGTCATCGAGATCCCAGCCGGCATGCGCGACATCGAGGGTGAAGACACCGCCGAGGTGGCTCGACGAGAACTCATCGAGGAGGCCGGCCTCCTCGCTGGCGAACTGGTCCAGCTCATCGAGATGTACCCGTCGCCGGGCATGACCGACTCGGTCACCTCGATCTACCTGGCGACGAACTGCACGTCGACGGCAACCGATCGACAGGGGCCCGAGGAAGCGCACATGGAGATCCTCCACCTGCCGCTCCTCGACGCCCTCGCGATGGTCGACTCGGGAGAGATCCGTGATGCCAAGACCGTCACGGCGCTCCTGCTCACCGACAGACGGCTGCGGAGTGCAGACGCCAACTGATGGCCCGCGCCGAGCTGCCGCTCCCGGTCGAAGAGTTCCTGTCGTGGATGGTCGCCGAAAAGGGACGCTCGGCCAACACGTTGGCCGCCTATCGGCGTGACCTGACGACGTACTGCGCCTGGCTGACGGGCCGCGAGACGTCGCTGGTCGACGTCACACACACACAACTCGTCGAGTTCGTCGGGGAGCGGCGCGCCTCCGATGCCGCGACATCGTCGATCGCGCGCCAACTGGCCGCGATCCGCATGTTGCACCGGTACCTCGCCATCGAAGGGGTACGCCCGGACGATCCGGCCGCCGAACTCGAAGGCGTCCGAGTGCCGTCGGGCATTCCGAAGCCGCTGGACGAGTCGCAGGTCAACAGCCTGCTCGACGCCGTCATCGGCACCGACCCGCTGGACCATCGCGACCGGGCACTGCTCGAACTGCTCTACGGAACGGGTGCTCGGATCTCCGAGGCAGTCGGGCTGTCGATCGGCGACATCAACATCGACGACCGGCTCGTCATGCTCTACGGCAAAGGTTCCAAGGAACGTCTCGTCCCGTTCGGCGGCGCGGCAGCCAGAGCGTTCGAAGAATGGTTCGGGCGTGGCGGTCGCGAGCGGTTGATTCCTGACCGCTGGCAGCGACGCGGTGATGCCGAAGCGGTCTTCCTGAACACCCGCGGTGGTCGGCTCACACGGCAGGCGGCGTGGTTGATCGTCAAGAAGTACGGCGAACGGGCCGGCATCTCGGACCACCTGTCCCCGCACGTGCTGCGCCACAGTTGCGCCACGCACCTGCTGGATCACGGCGCCGACCTGCGCGTCGTGCAGGAGATGCTGGGGCATGCGTCGATCTCGACCACCCAGGTCTACACCCGGGTGAGCCAGGACCGTCTGTGGGATGTGTACCGCTCCGCTCATCCACGCGCCACACTGCACTGATGTCGAAGCTCGTGGTCACGCCCAGTGCCCTGTGGCATCTCGCCGCTCGTTTCGTCACGTCGCTCCCGCCGACACCGCCGCCGCTCGCCGACGAAGTGTGGGCAGACGAGCATCTGCTGGCGGGGGAGCGGAACCTCTGGGTGCAACTCAGCAATCAGGATCGTCGCCACAGCTCGCTCGTGGCACGCCGCTTCTTGACCGAACGGCCAGGGGCCACTCGAGCCGAGATCGCTGGCGCGCTGCTCCACGACGTCGGCAAGATCGAGTGTGGCCTGGGAACGTTCGGCCGGGTCGTCGCCACGATCGTCGGGCCCCGGGGTGAGCGCTTCGCGGCCTATCACGATCACGAAGCCATCGGTGCCCGCATGGCTTCCGACATCGGTTCGGACCCCGTGACCGTCGAACTGATCGGCGGGGCGGGCCCGGCCTACGACGCCCTCGAGGCCTCCGACCACGCCTGATTCAGCGTGGATAGCGTCACATCGCCGACTGGTCACCAGTCGGTGGGCGCATAATCCTTGAGGAACTGGCCCCAGACGTGGCGACCGGTGTTGAGTCCGTCGATGATCGGGTCGACGATACGGGCGGCGCCGTCGACGATGTCGAGGGGTGGATGGAAGCGATGCTCGGCGGTCTTGGCCGCGGCCACCGCGACCGGGTCCTCGTCACTGACCCACCCGGTGTCGACACTGTTCATGTTGATGCCCGAGCCGTGATAGTCGGTTGCCGACGTACGCGTCATCATGTTCAGCGCAGCCTTGGCCATGTTCGTGTGCGGGTGCTTGGTCGTCTTGCGGGGCCGGTAGAACTGCCCTTCCACCGCTGAGACGTTGACGATGTGTTTGTGGTGGCCAGGTGTCGCTGCCATCAACGACTTGAGCCGTGCGTTCAACACGAACGGTGCAACGGCGTTGACCAGTTGTGTCTCGATCAGCTCGACGGAGGAGACCTCGTCGAGTTGCAGTCGCCAGGAGTTCCGGCCCCGGAGATCGACCTGCTGTAGGTCGGCATCGAGCTGACCGACGGGGAACAGGGTGTCGGTCGGGCGGTGATCGTCGGCCACGAGGGGAACCTGGGACAGCTCGGCGGCCCGGTCCAGACCGGGCATCTCGGTGGCGTCCCCGCGAGCGAGCGCCGAGCTGTTCGATCCTCGCAGCGCCTCGTACGAGCCGACGAGATCGAGGACATGGCTCGGCAGCGTGTCCAGTGCTGCAGTTTCGCTCTCCATCATGTGCTCGTAGAAACCGGGTGGTCGACGCACGGTCTGGCAGGCGTTGTTGACGATCGCATCGAGCCGGCTGCGGGTGCCGAGGACGTGGGAGCAGAACGCCTCGACGCTCGGTGTGTGGCGGAGGTCGAGCCCGAAGACCTCGAGCCGATCGCCCCACTCGGCGAAGTCGGGTTCAGCGGCGTAGCGCTCGGCAGCGTCGCGAGGAAAGCGCGTGGCGACGATCAGTTCGGCACCGCAGCGGAGCAGCTTGATACCGGCCTGGTACCCGATCTTGACGCGGCCCCCGGTGAGCAGGACGACCATGCCGGACATGTCGGCCAGCTCGCTGCGCTTGGCGAAATTCAGCTCGGCGCACGACGGGCAGAGCTGATCGTAGAAGTGATGGACCTGCTGGTACTTGACCTTGCAGATGTAGCAGTGCTGCTGCTCGAGCGTCTCGCGAACTTCATCTGCGACATCGGTCTGCACGTGGCCGACCGGGGCGAAGACATCGGGCGTGGTGAACACGTCGCGGCTGCGCAACGTGCGGATACCGGTTGCGGACAGCACCGTCTCGTCGTTGCGGATGCGGTCCGCACGGCGTTGCTGCTGCAACAGCTTCGTGCGACGCCGTCGGATCTCGGGGTCGGGGCAGAACACGTCGCCGGCAGCGTTGAAGAACGCAGCTTTGTCCTCTGCATCGAGGGTGTTGATCATCTCGGGGGCAGCGACGACCTCGCGGAGTTCGTCGAGGAGGGCGAGGAGTCGTTCGCGGACCGCGTCGTCTGCTGCTTGGTCCGCCTGGTCCACGCTCGAAACCTACCGTCTCCCTGCCAGGACGATTCAGGTCAGGAGGTGCATCGTCCGTCGGTGGTTGACGATCGCCCGGAGCACCATCCACAGGAGCAGGCCGGACCAGATCCCGGCGATACCGAGTGACGGCGTCAGCAGCACCGCCACCGCGATCGGGGCGACGGCGACGAGGTAGGCGAACGAGGCCATGCCGATGAACCGGTAGTCGGCAGCGCCGATCAGGATGCCGTCGTAGGCGAATGCGACAGCACCCGGGAGCAGCATGACCGCCAGGAGGATCAGCCCGGTCGTGGCGCGACTCACGACAGCAGCATCGGCCGAGAACGCGCGGGCCAGCAGTGGTGAGCCGGCCGCGACGACGACCGCGAGGCCGGCCGCGAAGATGATCGACAACCGAACCACGCGACGAGCCAGCCCGGCGGCATCGCTGCCTGCGACACCCTGCTCCTCGCGGCCGAGTTCCTCCGCGACGAGCGTCTGGGCGGGGACCGCGAGCGCGTCGAGTGTCAAGGCCAGGAAGAGGAACATCGTGACCACGATCTGGTGTGCTGCCAAGGTCGGGTCGTCGACACGAGCTGCGATCGCCGTTGCGCCGGTGAACACCGCCAGGATCGAACCCACTCGCAGCAGCAGGTGGCGGCCGGCGCTGATCAGCGGGGACATCTCGGACCAGTTCGGTCGCCGCTGTGTTGCGTCCGCGAGGCGGCGACGGATGACCACCACGAAGGCGACACCTGCTCCGATCTGGGCAACCACGGTCGACCATGCTGCACCGGCGATGCCCATGTCGTAGCCGAACACGAGGACCAGTTCGACGACCACGTTGACGATGTTGGAGCAGACGAGGATGACGAGCGGAGTGCGGAAGTCCGAAGCACCCCGCTGGACGCCCTGGGCAGCGAGTGAGACGACGACGAAGGGCACGCTCACCGCCGCGATCCGGAGATACTCCACCGCGAACTCGAGCACGTCGCCGTCGGCGCCGAGGGCTTTACTCAGCGGCCGGGCGAGCACCTGGAGCAGCGGGACCGCAGCGACGCCGACGATCGTGGCGAGCCACAGCGCCTGGACGCCGACGTTGGCAGCCTGTGTCGTGTCGCCTGCCCCGAGCCGGCGGGCCACCCGCTCGGTCGTGCCGTAGGTGATGAAGTTGCTGCTCGCGATGACCAACGAGAGGATCGAAACGGCGATCGCGAGTCCGCCGAGCTGATCGGTGCCGAGACGTCCGACGACGGCGGTGTCGACCAACCGATAGAGCGGCTCGGCGGCGAGCGTCCCGAGCGCCGGCAGTGCGAGCGCGATGACCCGCCGGTCGACCGCATTCACGATCGGCTCAAGCCGGCAGCATGCCGATGTTGCGATACGCCCGGTCGACGGTCTGGGCAGCGACCTCGCGGGCCCGCTCGGCGCCGATTCGAAGCAGGCGAGCGAGTTCGCCGCGGTCTTCCATCAGCTCCAGGTAGCGCACCCGAATCGGGTCGAGCACAGCGAGGACGGCTTCGCCGGTGTCGACCTTCAACGCGCCGTACTGTTCATAGGACTCGGCGACGGCGTGGGGTGTGCGGTCGGTGACAGCGGCATTGATCTCGAGCAGGCTGCTCACGCCCGGCTTGTTCTCTCGGTCGAAGCGCACGGCGTCGGGGCCGGTGTCGGAGTCGGTGACCGCCCGCTTGAACTTCTTCATCACGGCCTTCGGTTCGTCGGTGAGGTAGACACAACCCGCCTCGGAGTCGTCCGACTTCGACATCTTCGAGGTCGGATCCTGCAGGCTCATCACGCGTGCGCCGGCCGCAGGCATGACACCCTCCGGAACGACGAACGTCTCACCGAATCGGTGGTTGAAACGGATCGCCGCGTCCCGGGTGATCTCGATGTGTTGGCGCTGGTCATCGCCGACCGGGACCTGGTTCGTGTCGTACAGCAGGATGTCGGCGGCCATGAGTGCCGGGTAGGTGAACAGGCCTCCGCTGATGAAGTCGTTCTTGTCGGACTTGTCCTTGAACTGGGTCATCCGCGACAGCTCGCCATAGCTGACGGTGCATTCCATCACCCATCCCAGCTGGTTGTGCTCCGGGACGTGACTCTGCGCGAACACCGTGGCGACGTCAGGGTCGAGGCCGACGGCGAAGAGCATGGCTGCGGTCCGCAACGTTGCGGGACCGACCTGATCGGGTCGGTCGGTCACGGTGAGCGCATGCAGATCGACGATGCCGTGGAATGCGTCGTTGGCGTGTTGGCCCGACACCCACTGACGGAGCGCTCCGAGATAGTTGCCCAGGTGCAGGTCACCCGTCGGCTGGATGCACGACAGGACACGGGGCTGCTGCTGCTGCTCGGAGTTCACGATCGAGACGATACCGCTCGCCGTCCAACGCCTTCGGTATCGTCTCTTCCAATGGTCGACGTCGCAACACCGGTCTACCAAGGGCCGTTCGATCTGCTCTTGCAGCTGATCCTCAAAGAGCAGGTCGACATCTACGAGATCAACCTGTCCACGATCGTCGACGCGTATCTGGTCGAACTCGAGAAGCTGGCCGAACTCGATCTGGACATCGCCACCAGCTTTCTGCTGATCGCAGCGACGCTCGTCGATCTGAAGGCTCGCCGATTACTGCCCAACATGGGCGACATGGACCTGGACGACGAGCTGGCGCTGTGGGAAGAGCGCGACATGCTGCTCGCCCGCCTCCTCGAGGCCAAGACCTTCAAGGACGTCGCCGGTGTCTTCGCCCGGCTGGCGGACGAAGCCGACAAGACGTTCCCGCGCGTCGTCGGGCCCGACGAGCGGTTCGACGGTGTGCTGCCCGACATGCTCGAAGGAACCAGTGTCAAGCGGTTCCAGAACGCGGCGATCAAGGCCCTGACACCACGACCGAAGCCCGTGGTCGATCTGTTCCACGTCAACCCGATCAAGGTCACCGTGGCCGACGCCGTCGCTGAACTGCTCGACGAGCTCCCGCGCGCCGGCAAGATCTCGTTCCGACGGTTGACCGAGCAGTTCGCGGACCGCATCGACGTGATCGTCCGGTTCCTCGCACTGCTCGAACTGTTCAAGCAGGGTGCGATCGAACTCGACCAACCGGAGCGTTTCGGCGACATCGAGGTCGTGTGGACCATGGGCGACGACTTCGATCCGAACGACATCCTCATCGACTCCTACGAGGGCTGACATGACTGACTTTCCACCGCCAGACTCCTCTGCTGCCGCGTCCGCCGATGCGAGTACGACGTTCGTTCCGATCGGGGATCAGGTCGACGCCTACAAGCGTGCGATCGAGGCGATCGTCCTCGTGGCCCACGACCCGGTACCGGCGGACCTGCTCGCGCAGCTGCTCGAACAGCCCGTCTCGCTGGTCGACGCATGGTGTGACGAGATCGCCGAGTCGTACATCGCAGCTCGCAACGGCTTCGAGTTCGTTCGCGTCGCCGGCGGGTTCCGCTATCAGACCGCTGCCGACCTCACGCCGTACGTCGAACGATTCCTGTTGCACGATCAGCGCGCCCGGCTCTCGGGCGCCGCCTTGGAGACGTTGGCGATCGTGGCGTACAAACAGCCGATCTCGCGTGCCCAGGTCGGTGCGATCCGTGGCGTGGACCCCGACGGCGTCCTGCGCACCCTGCAGGCACGCGGGTACATCGACGAGGTGGCCCGCGACGACGGCCCGGGCCAGGCGATCCTGTTCGGCACCACCCCGACGTTCCTCGAGAAGCTCGGCCTCGAATCGCTGGACGACCTGCCGGCGATCGCCGAGTTCATTCCCGGTGCCGACGTCATCGAACTCCTCGAACACGGTCTGCGAGTCACCCCCGAGATCCCGGTCGCACCGTCCGCGGTGCACCCGGCAGAAGACACTGTTTCAGAGCAGACCGACGAAGCAGCCGAACCGTCGTGACGAACGAGCACGAATTCGAGCCGCCACTCTGGGAGCAGCTCGCGGAACAGAGCGCCAAGCTGCACCAGGGCATCCGGTTGCAGAAGGTGCTGGCGTCGACGGGATGGGGCAGTCGCCGGGTCTGTGAAGAGCTCATTGCCGAGGAACGGGTCACGGTGAACGGTGAGGTGGCGATCCTGGGCCGGCGTGTCGACCCGGACAACGATCTCGTCGAGGTGGACGGCGCGCCGATCGGCGTCCGACCCGGCCTGGTGTACTACCTGTTGAACAAGCCGGCCGGCGTGGTCACGACCAGCAAGGACACCCATGGCCGCCCGACGGTGATCGAGTTGGTGCCCGACGAGCCACGGGTGTTCGCGGTGGGCCGGCTCGACGCCGACACCGAAGGTCTGCTGCTGCTCACCAACGATGGTGACCTCGCCAACCGGATCGCGCACCCGTCGCACGGCGTCGACAAGGAATACCTCGCCGAGGTCGACGGCGGCGCACTGACGCCCGGCCACCTCCGCCAACTGCGTGACGGCATCGAACTCGACGACGGCATGACCGCCCCGGCACGGGTGTCCCAACCGGAACCGGGTCTGCTGCGGTTGACCATCCACGAGGGTCGCAATCGGCAGGTCCGTCGCATGTGCGAGGCCGTCGGCCACCCGGTGACACGACTCGTCCGCACCCGTGTCGGACCGCTGATCGACCGGTCACTCGCACCCGGTGCCTGGCGTGAACTGTCCGCTGTCGAGCGCCGCTCGCTGACCGAAGCCGTCGCCGAGAGCGCTCGCGTGCACGGACGACCGTCGTGACGGCCCGCCGAGCCAACGTGATCGGCCTCGGGCTGATCGGCGGATCCATCGCCCTCGCGCTCAAGGAACAGGGGTGGCACGTCTCGGGCGACGACGCCCGCGACCACACCCAGGCCGCCGCCGTCGAACGCGGTGTGATCGACTCCGCAGGAATCGACCCGACGGCGGACATCACCTTCGTCGCAGTCCCGGTCTTCGCCATGGCGGAGCAGGTCGAACGGGCGCTCACCGAAACGAGTGGTCTGGTCACCGACGTGGGCAGCGTGAAGGGCCCGATCTGCCGCCGGGTCGACGATTCGCGCTTCGTCGGCGGTCATCCCATGGCCGGCAGCGAGTTCGACGGCCTCGACGGTGCCCAGGCTGATCTGTTCAACAGCGCGGTGTGGGTCCTCACGCCGATCGAGGGGAGCGACGACACCACGTTCGCCGAGATCAACAGCATCGTCGCCTCACTGGGCGCCGATGTCGTCGCGCTGAGTCCCGAACGCCACGACCAGCTGGTGGCCGTCGTCAGCCACGTCCCGCACCTCACCGCAGCAACACTGATGGGCATGGCGAGCGAACGCGCCGAAGAACACGCAGCCCTGCTCCGCCTCGCCGCCGGCGGTTTCCGGGACATGACCCGCGTCGCGAGCGGGCAGCCCGGCATCTGGATCGACATCTGCTCGGAGAACCGAGTCGCGATCACCGCCGCGCTCGACGACCTCATCGCCGGGCTCAGCGAGATCCGAGACGTCGTGGCAACGGAGCAACACGAGGCACTGCGAGCGAAGCTGCAGTCGGCGCGAGAGGCCCGATCGAACCTGCCGACCAGAGTCGTGCACCCAGAGGACCTGGCCGAAGTGCGAATCCCGATTCCCGACCGCGCGGGTTCTGCTGCCGAGGTGTTCACGTTGGCGGCCGAACTCGGCGTCAACATCGCGAACTTCGAAGTCGTCCACGTCGCCGAGAGCAACCGCGGTGTCGCGGTCGTCCTGATCGACGACACCAAGTCCGAGATCTTCCGAGGCGGGTTGATCGCACGGGGCTTCCGACCCTCCGTCCAGGCACTCTCATGACCGAGTCCGTTCGTATCCGCCGTTCCGATGGTCCCGTCATCGCCGACGTCGCCGTCCCGCCCTCGAAGAGCATTGCCAACCGTGCGCTGATCTGCGCGGCACTCGCCGAGGGGGAGAGCGAGATCACCGGCATCGCTCCCGGTGACGACACCGCAGCGATGCTCGATTGCCTCGATCGACTCGGTGTGCCGATCGCAGTGTCCCAGCGCGACGGACAACTCGTCGCTGCGGTCATGGGCAACGCGGGCAACCTTCCCGAGGGACCGATCACCCTGCCGACCCGACTCGCAGGCACCACCTCCAGGTTCATCACCGCTGTCGCCTCGCTCGGCCCCGGCCCCTACCTGATCGACGGTGACCCGCCACTGCGTGGCCGCCCGATGGGCCCTCTGCACGACTCACTCCGCGCGCTCGGCGCGCACCTCGAACCGGGCGAGCAGCCAGGACATCTGCCGGTCACCGTGACCGGCCCGCTGCGTGGTGCCGATGCGATCGTGATGCCCGGCAACGTGTCGAGCCAGTACGTGTCGGCGCTGATGCTCATCGCTCCCTACATCCGTCGTGGACTGCGCCTCGGGCTGTCGACGCCGCTGGTGTCGCGGCCGTATGTCGAGATCACCCGCTCGGTGATGGACGCATTCGGCGCCGACGACGTCGAACTGGCGGACCGTCGGATCCATGTCGGAGAGGGCGGCTACTTCGGCACCTCGTACCGCGTCGAGCCCGACGCGTCGTCGGCGAGCTACCCGCTGGCCGCCGCAGCCATGGCCGGCGGCGCAGTGTGCGTGCGCGGCCTGGGAAGCAATGCGCTGCAGGGCGATGCACGGTTCATCGACGTGCTCGTCGAGATGGGTTGCACGGCAACGGTGAGCGCCGACGACACGGTGGTCATGCGCCGACGCGACACCCCGTTGCGCGGCATCGAGATCGACATGTCGGACATCTCGGACCTGGTACCGACCATGGCCGTCGTGGCCACGCAGGCAGTGACGCCGACCCGGATCACGGGCGTCGGCTTCATCCGCAACAAGGAGAGCGACCGTCTCGGCGACCTCGCCGCCGAGTTGGCCAAGACCGGCGCCCAGATCGCCGTCGAGGATGATGGCCTGCTGATCACGCCGACGGATCTGCTGAACGGGGCGACCCTGGACACGCATCACGATCACCGGCTCGGGATGGCCTTCGGCATACTCGGCCTCGTCGTCGACGAGATCGTCGTCAACGACCCCGGTGTCGTGTCCAAGAGCTGGCCGGGCTTCTGGGATGCACTCGCTGCCATCCCGGCCCGCAGTCAGTGACCCGCCGGTGAACTCGGCGCCAGGCTCGGGGAAGCGTCGGGTCGCGGCGTTCGACGTCGACGGGACCCTGACGACGCAGGACTGTGTCGTGCCGTTCCTCCGACTCGTCGCCGGTACCCGGACGATCGCGACCGACCTGCTCCGGCATGCCGGCCGGAGTGCGCCCGCGCTCGCTCGACGAGATCGTGACGCACTCAAGGCGCTCGCGGCGAAGTCGACGTTCACCGGGCGTCCCGTGCCCGAAGTCGGGCGACATGCTGCGACGTTTGCCCGGATGGTGCACGACACGCGAATGCGGCCGGACACGGTGGCCATGCTCCGTCAGCATCAGGAGGACGGCGACATCGTCGTGCTCGTCTCGGCGTCGTTCGAGGTGTACCTCCGTCCGCTCGGCGGCCTTCTCGGTGTCGACGACGTTCTCGCCGCTCGGCTCGTCGTCGGGGAGGATCGGTGCTTCACCGGCGAGCTGGACGGCCCGAACTGTCGTGGCCCGGAGAAGGTGCGCCGGCTGCATGCCTGGCTCGACGAGCACCACGCTGATGTCGGCGGCCGGTCAGGCGTCCACGTCACGGCGTACGGCGACTCGACCGGCGACCGGGAACTGCTGCTCGACGCCGACGAAGCCGTCTTCGTCGGCAAGCGCCATCCCTCCTGGCTCCCATCGCCCTGATCGATTCAGCGGAGGGCGATTGCAGAGCCGGCGTGGAAACCGCTGGTCCAGGCGTTCTGGAAGTTGAAGCCGCCGGTGACGCCGTCGACGTCGATGACCTCACCGGCGAAGTAGAGACCTGGCACGAGCTTGCTCTCCATGGTCTTGAAGTCGATCTCGTCGAGGGAGACGCCGCCGCAGGTGACGAACTCGTCCTTGTTCGTGCTCTTGCCGTTGACGGCGAACGTCGAGGCGCTGAGCTGGGCGATGAGTCGGTTGGTCTGCTTCTTGCTGAGCTGCGCCCACGTCATGTCGTCAGGAATGTCCGCCGCTGCGAGCAGGCGCAACCAGAATCGCTTCGGGATCTCGGCGAACGGGCTGCGGCTCGACAGCTGGCGCTTGGCCTCGATGTCCCGCTTGTCAGCGATGACGACACCGGGGTCGACACCCGGCAGCCAGTTGACGGTGATGTCGAAGCGGTAGCCAAGATCGGCCAACTCGCGAGCACCCCACGCCGAGATCTTCAGAATTCCGGGCCCGCTGAGACCCCAGTGCGTGATGAGGACCGGCCCGCTGCTCTTGAGCTTGCTCTGCTGGATGCTGACATCTGCAGATGTCACAGCGAGGCCGGCGAGGTCGGCGAGGCGGGGGTCCGTGATCTTGAACGTGAACAGCGACGGTGTGGCCGGCAACAGCGTGTGACCGAGGCTCGAAGCGAGCTGGGCTCCGGCGGCGAGGCGGGTTCCACCCGTGGCGATCAGGACACTGACGGCCGTGTACGACGCTCCGGAGTCGGTCTCGAGCGTGAAGTGGTCGCCGTCCTTCGCGATCGACGTCACTCCGGCTGAGGTGTGCACCTGCACGCCGGCCGCCTTCGCTGCGTCGACCAGGGTGTCGATGATCGTCTGTGAGCTGTCGGTGTCTGGGAACATCCGTCCGTCCGCCTCGGTCTTCAACGTCACGCCACGGCTGGTGAACCAGTCGACGGTGTCGGCGGCACCGAACCGATTGAACGGGCCGATCAGCGACTTGTCGCCGCGTGGGTAGTGCCGGCTCAGCTCTCGGGGGTCGACGCAATCGTGGGTGAGATTGCAGCGGCCACCACCGGAGATCTTGACCTTCTGCAGCAGATTCGTCGTCCGCTCGAGGATCAGCACCGACTTGTCCGAGTGCTCTGCGCATGTGATCGCTGCGAAGAACCCGGCGGCGCCGCCACCGATCACGACGAGGTCGACGAACATCGGTGATCACTGTACGAGCCGACGCACAGCGCTACGTTCTCCCCAGTGATCTCGGGCCTGATTCGTACCGCTCGGCCCAAGCAGTGGCTGAAGAACGTCCTGGTGTTCGCCGCGCCCGGAGCCGCCGGGGTGCTCGGCCAGGCCCGCGAGTTCGGCCTCAGCGTCCTCGTCTTCGTCGCGTTCTGTTTCGCAGCTGCCGCGGTGTACTTCTGGAATGATCTGATCGACGTCGATGCCGACCGGCGCCACCCGAAGAAGCGCTTCCGTCCGATTGCGGCCGGCGACGTCTCGATGCCCGCTGCCTGGGCCGCCAGCGTGGTGCTCCCTGCGGTGGCACTCGGCCTCGCAGCACTCACGGGCCGGTGGCAGACCGTTGCCGTCGTCGGCGTGTACCTGCTCGTCAACCTGGCCTACAACGTCGGTCTGAAGCGGGTGCCGGTCATCGACCTCGTCGCGGTCGCGTCCGGTTTCGTGCTGCGGGCCGGGGCAGGAGCGGTGGCGGTCGACGTGCCGATGTCGCGATGGTTCGTCCTGTGCACCACGTTCGGTTCGCTGTTCATCGTGGCGGGCAAGCGCTACGCAGAGCTGAACGAGGTCGGCAAGGGCGCCGGTACCAGGGCGACACTGGACATGTACCCGGTCGGCTTCCTCCGCATGGTGCTCTCCATCAGCTGCGGCTCCGCGTTGCTGAGCTATTGCGTCTGGGCGTTCGAGACCAGTGCCGGCGTCGGCGAGGTCGGCCGGCTCGACTTCCCGTTCTACGAACTCTCGATCGTGCCGATGCTCACGGCGCTCCTGCGCTACCTGCTCGTGCTCGAACAGGGTGGGGGAGGTGCACCCGAAGAGGTGTTCGCGAAGGATCGAGTCCTGCAACTGCTCGGGCTGTGCTGGATCGTGATCTACGGGATCGCCGTCTACGCTGCATGACGCCATGAACACAGCTGCGCCTTCTTCTCGACCGTCCCTGCAACAGGTGATGACGACCGTCGCCGACGTGCAGGGCTGGATGACTCCCGGTCAGGCATCGACGCTGTACGACAGCGCGGTGAACTGTCCTGCCGACAGCCAGATCGTCGAGATCGGATCGTTCCAGGGTCGATCCACGATCGTCCTGGCCAGCGCCGCAGATCCGTCGGTGCAGGTCATCGCGATCGATCCGCACGCCGGCAACGACCGTGGGCCACAGGAGATCGACGGCTTCGCGGCCGAGGCCGACGATGATCACGCCATCTTCACCAAGAACCTCGCCGACGCAGGCGTCACCGATCGTGTCCGGCACCTGCGGATGTTCTCCGACGACGCGCACGGTGAGGTCACCGGCCAGATCGGTGTCCTCTACGTCGACGGTGCACACCGGTACGCCCCGGCTCGCGCCGACATCGCCTCCTGGGGTGAGCGCGTCGCCGACGGTGGCACGCTGCTGATCCACGATTCGTTCTCCTCGATCGGCGTCACCCTTGCGATCCTGCGCGAACTCGCGCTGGGTTCGAAGTTCCGGTACGTCGGCCGCTCGCGCTCGATGACGATCTATCGCGCCGATCTGTCCGGCGGGATGGCCGGGAAAGCAAAGAACGCCGCCCGCCAACTGGCGCAGTTGCCGTGGTTCGTGAAGAACGTCGGCCTCAAGGTGCTGCTCACCGCCGGTCTCGGCAAGGTCATGACCAAGCTCGGACGCACCGCACCCGAGTGGCCGTACTGAGCCGCTGGTGAACCCGCTGATGGGGACCGAGCAGCTGCTCACGGGCTGGGGGAGGACCGCTGCGTCCACGGCCACGGTCCAGACAATCTCCGCCGACCGCCTGAACGACGTCGAGTTCGGACCACGCGGCGCCGTCGCGCGGGGCCTCGGCCGGGCGTATGGCGATCCGGCGCAGAACGGCGGCGGCACCGTCATCCGCCTGCAACCGTCGGCCAACCCGATCTGGATCGATGTGGAGGCAGGCACGGCCACCGTGGATGCCGGCGTGAGCTTCGATGAACTGCTCCGGCGGCTCGTCCCGAATGGATTCTTCGTCCCCGTCACGCCCGGGACCCGCTTCATCACCGTCGGCGGCGCCATCGCCAGCGATGTGCACGGCAAGGGTCACCACACCGACCTCACGTTCGGGCACCACGTCGAATCACTCGACCTGGCGCTCGCCGACGGCTCACAGCGGACGATCTCACCGACCTCCACGGCAACTGCGGACAGCGATCTGTTCTGGGCGACCGTCGGCGGCATGGGCCTGACCGGCGTGATTGTTCGTGCCACGTTCCGGCTGCTGCGGATCGAGACCAACCGTTGCCTGGTCGAGACCAGGCGGCTCGACGATCTCGACGCACTGATCGATGCGATGAGTGACGGCGACGCCGAGCATCGCTACTCGGTCGCCTGGATCGACCTCGCGAGCCGAAGGTCTCGTGGCCGATCGATCCTCGAAGTCGGCGACCATGCGACACTGGACGATCTCGCCGAACACACTCCCAAGGCGCTTCGCGATCCACTCGGATTCGCCCCCGGTTCGTTGGCCTCCGTTCCGCCGGTCCCGAACGTGATGAACCGCCTGGCGGTCCGGACGTTCAACGAACTGTGGTTTCGCAAGGCACCGAAGCAGCACATCGGCACGCCGACGCTCACCGGCTTCTTCCACCCCCTCGACGGCGTGGGAAACTGGAACCGCTTCTATGGCGCCAACGGATTCCTGCAGTACCAGTTCGTGGTGCCCTTCGAGGCCGTCGACACGCTTCGCGATATCGTCGATCGAGTCGTCGCCAACGGCAACGCCAGCGTGATCTCGGTCCTGAAGCGGTTCGGTGCACAGAGCGGCGGGATGCTCAGCTTCCCGAAGCCCGGCTGGACCCTCACCTTCGACCTTGCGGCGGGAGTCCCCGGCCTCGGGCCGTTCCTGGCCGAACTCGACCGCCTCGTCGTCGATGCGGGAGGGCGGCACTATCTCGCCAAGGACGCCCACACCACGCCGGACATCATTCGCGCCGGCTACCCGCGGCTGGACGAATGGAAGGCCGTGCGTTGCTCGGTCGACCCCGAGCGTCGATGGGCCAGTGACCAGGCCCGCCGACTCGACCTGCTCTGACACAGACTGGAATCTCATGAACAACGCCATCAACCAACCACAGACCATCGCCGTGCTCGGCGGCAACAGCGACATCGCCCACGCGATCGTCGTGGCACTCGACTCCGCAGCACTGCACACCGTCGTCCTGGGGTGCCGGCGACCTGACGACGTCGATGTCGACGCGCTGCGGTCGAAGCTGAGCGGTGCCACCGTCGTGGCCCGCCACTTCGACGCCACCGACCACGCCGGGCACACCGCCTGGGTGCAGTCGGCTGCCGCGGACTGCGGTGACCTCGACATCGTGATCCAGGCCTTCGGTCAGCTCGGCATCGACGCAGCCGACGATCCGGTCGCCGCAGCAGCCCTGGTCGACGTCAACTTCGCCGGAGCGGTCAGCTCGGGCCTGGCCGTCGCCGCACAGTTCCGGGCACAGGGCCACGGCGTCCTGATCGCGCTGTCCAGCGTCGCCGGGGTCCGGACCCGGGCATCGAACTTCGTGTACGGCTCGACGAAGGCCGGTCTCGATGCGTTCACCACGGGCTTGAACCACGCGCTGCACGGCAGCGGCGCACGCGTGATGACGGTTCGCCCGGGCATGGTCCGCACCGCGATGACCGAGGGCATGGACGATGCCCCCTTCACCGTCGACGCCGACGTCGTCGCCGC
>RCMY010000663.1_pt1 | contig 32623 bp, 24 predicted proteins | sample 2041341 | NCBI WGS metagenome assembly RCMY01 (sample SAMN09708234, study PRJNA481090) | Marine sediment metagenome, whole genome shotgun sequencing project. | reverse complement strand
CCACGCACATAGGGGTAAGTACCTTCCAGCAATAGCAGAATGTCAGCGTCAGCCATTAGTACTCCGACAACCAAAAATCGGCAACGGCAGCGATTGGCTCACGCTCGCGTTCGCTGGAAGGAAGCTCGCCTAATATTAAAGGAATTTGCGTGAAGTCTCTTTGCAGAAAAGCAATCTCTGCGAGGTAAGAAGAAATTCTAAATTTGTCCATACCAAATTCACTAGCCTTTTGAAATGCCTGTTGCGCCTGTTGCAACGCCCCCTCGCGGATGAGAATGCGACCCAGCAGAAAATACGCGCCGGAGTCATTGGTCTCTGCCAATACTTTTTCGATGTGTTGTTTGGCGGTATTTAAAATATGTAGCAATACGTCGCCCTGCGCCAGCCCCATATACACCAGCTCCCAATACAAGAATGCCAGCCGTTTATGAATAGCCGGGCGCTGTGCTGATGTCGCGGTCCCCAATTCTGTCAGTCCATTTTTGATATTGATATTGATACCGTTCTCTTTTTTGTCGAGAATGGAGTAAGCCAGCAGACGCACATCGTCGACGGCGTCTTTTAAGGCCACCTGCAATATGGGTATGGCCTTGCGCTCATGCATGCGCTGCGTGGCCAACACCGCTTTCAAGCGCTTGTCCGAGTCGGAGGCGTTGCGCAATACATCGTACAGGCCGCCGCCTGCAAAACTTAAATTGGTGTCAATGGTCACCGGTTTAAACGGTAGTTCGGGAACAGCAGTCGCCAGCGTGTAATCTGGCCGCTGTGCATGCGGTCGATACAGACCCAACAAAATCGACACCACCGCGCCGAGCATACCAAGCCCCGGTATAAAAAATATGAGCAGCGTCACGAAAGCGTACGATCTAGACGCCGGCAACTGATATTGCGCCGGTAGTAAACACCACACAGCGTAACCGGCTAACAGTGAAGCTATGCTGTGGGTCAGCACATACAGCCAGGTCGCTGTCATTGCGTCTTCCAGCGTCAGCGCAACCCAGCTGCCTAGCTCGAAGACAATCGCATTGGCGAAAAGTAGATACGGGGTCATGCAGCAACCGCTGCGCCGCTATCGAGATACTGCAAAGTGTCTGCCGGCAAACCAGCCTGGTCTTGCAGACGTTGCTTCAAACTCGCCACAGTGTCTTCCGGTGTGATGAGGTACTGCATGATATCCAGGTTAGTATCGTCGACATTGACGCCATGCTGCTGCCGCATAAACTGTTCAAAACGTACGAGATAGCTCGCCACGCCGTCCTGCGCCGTGAGTGGCATCAGCATAAGCATCACGGCATCATCATCGCTGCTGCGCGTCACATAGCCAACGTCCAGGCCGCGCATTTGCGTTTCTATGGTTTTGAGATAGGCCGGCGCGGTGGTCGGATTGGTGGCCTTGATGATTAGCAGGCTGGCCGGCAATTGATACTCGTTGGCATCATTCATACTGCGCTTCAAACGGCGAAAGAACTCGTAGCGATCAAGATCCTGCACTACCGGCTGCTCGCGTGCCGCCATTAAAATATCGGCAATCCGACCGGCGATTATCGCCATCAGCTTCAAGTTGGTTTGGTGGAAAGAGAAAAACGGCATGAGTTTAATAACCAGCACCGCATGAATGGTTTGATATGTATCAACCAGGGGGATGCAGGCGAGGTAAGCGGTATTACCGGCTTGCCCTTCAGCGGCGATGTCAGCGCGCACGCTAATAAGTCTTTTTTCGAGAATAGCCAACCGCAGCAACGGGTCAGAGGGGTCTATCTCTGCGCTATCACCGGTGTGGGCTAACGACTGAGCCTGCACATCACCCCCTGGTAACGCGTGCAGGGAAGCAACCTGCAGCACGCCATAGTGGCTAAACAGGTTGAGAATAGTTTCGGCGTTTTGACTGAGGTTGTCGCTGCTTGCACCCACGTCGGCGAGCTGGCGCTGCAGGTCTGACAGTGCGCTGCGTAAGCTGGTGGATTTACCCGCGCTGTCTTGCTCGAGGCGGTCGTGGGATATTTTCAATACGTGGTAAGCGCGGGTAAACTCCTCCAGTCGCGCCTGTCGGTATTCGTTAGAGCGGTCCAGGCGGCGCAGCCGACGTTCCCATATGTCGCGAAACTCGCCGACCAACATGCCAGTGATTAACATGCCAAGACTGTAAGCGGTATTCAGACGCCACGTCGGTTGCTGCAACCACCAGGCGAACAGCAGGCTGCTCACAATAATCAGTAGGGCAGCTGCAAACGCTTCTGCGAACCCGTAACGCAAACCGATCAGTACCGGCGCAATGATAGGCCAGGGAAAATTATCCCCGTGTACAAAAAAAGGGTCGTCCGGACGCACCAGAAAACCCAGCCCCACAGTCAATATACTGACACCCACCGTTTCCAGCCACACTAGCCCGGTCGATTTGGATTCTGTTTTACCTAGCGAGTCGAGTTCAAAGGGCATGGACGGAAATCGCCTGAATGAATTTACAGCAGCAATAGCGCTTCTGTAGAGAGTTATTCCAGTTTAATTTTGGCGATTAACTTTTCCAGTACTTTATGCGCGGTGCCGCTTAGGCTAGCGCGTGACCAACCGGCGCGCGAGCCCGAAGCCGACCACAGCACGTCACCGCTGCTGACGTCGATCACCTGCAGGCTTGCACCCACCGCCGGCTCGCCGTCGAGGCCGCTTTTGTATCGCCACTCTTCAATACTGCCGGTGATGCCGTAGCGCACATTGTTTTCCTGTGCCCAGGCCAGCGCGTTATTAAAACGTTTCTGTTCATCGAGAATGGGTAGTCCGTCAGGATCTTCCTGCGGCGGATAATGACGCAATGTATTTAACCCCTTACTGCGCAGCAAAGTCTCAGCAATACGCTCGGCTCGCTCACCGGCCTGCGGTGTTTGTGAAAAATTGATGATCGGCAGCAGGGCCCACGACTCTTGCTTGGCGAACTCGATTTTACCTTCTGCCTGATTAACCGCGCAGCCGGCTAACAAAGCGCAGGCGACGAACAGGGCGAACGGCAAGGGGGTAAAAATTATGCGCATAAGGTAACCCATTTTTATTTCTAACGTCCAAACCGATAGCTGTAGCTGAGGCGAATATCTTGCGCGGCATCGCCTTGCCCACCCAGCGGTTTGCTATTGTAGCCATAAGTCAGCGCCAGTTCATCGTTGCCCATAATACGCCAGCCAAAACCGAAAGAAACGGCGAATGACATCTGTGACAGTGGCCATTGATAGGCAATAGCCGTGTTGAAGAGGTAACGTGGCGACGGCGTGCGTGCATTCAGCGCGTGTACATCACCGCGCTGCAAGCTTGTGCCGATAAAAACCTGACCATAGTCTTGCGGTAACACTGTGTCGAGGCTGGTATTGCTATCGCGCAGCCTGGCGTTAATATCAGCAGGGATGCGCGCAGAGAGGGAATTTTTCTGCCACTCCACGCCGGCCGTGATAGCCCATTCCGGGTCGGCGAAATTAAGCCTGTGCGAATAACTTAGACCGGCTTTATAGCCGTTTGCTAACTTATCTCCGCTAACTCGTGCCTGAAAACGATTAAGCCCTATGTTGCCGGCGATGTTATCGCGTGCGCTGATGGCGTAGTTAGCGCTAGCGTCGATATGATCGTACACGCCAAATGCCCGCAGCACCGGCGTAACGGTCGGCAGGTCTTGCCAGGCCGCGGTGACAGTAGTGCTAAGGCGTGAATCCCAACGCCGCTGTATTTCACCCTGCAAACCAAAGATTGACCGATCGTCACGCCAACTGGCCAGCGGTTTCAGTGACCAGCTACCGTGCTGCGTATCCTTCGAGCCGCGCCATTGTAAAATCGTTTCGTCACCGAGGTCGGCAACGTCGACCAGCTCCGCGCTGCTGTAACTGGCTTTTTGCACGTCGAGCTGCGAATGCCAGCTATCAAAATTTTGTGCCCAGGTTAACTCCGGCCCCTGCAGATCAATACCACCTAACTGGTCGAGCTGCCACTGCGCGCGCCAACCGCTTGGGCGTTGGCTGCCAAGTTGCGCTGTAAGTTCACGCAAACCTTGTTCGCCACCGGCCGCTGGCTGCAGTGCAGTCAGGCCTTCTGCCAGAGCATGATTGTTATAACCAAGACGCTGCAAGGTTGCAACACGCATGGCCGGCGATATTTCAGCATTAGGCAACAGTTCCCGCATCGCGTCACGATCGTAATTGTGCTGCGCTAACGCCATGCGTTGCAGCACCGGCAGTTGTTGCTGCTTGTGTTGATTTAGCCAGAAGCGCCAAAAATTTACCGCGTCGATGTTACCCTGAGCGATTAATTGATCGGTGAGCTGCGGTAGCCATTGTCTCACCTCCCGCTGATCTTTCGTCTGCTGCAGGTAAACGTCGGCGGCCCGATAGCCACCCAGTGAATAGGTTAAGTTTAGTTGCCGGGTCAAGGCATCACCTAAAAGAGGTTCGCCTGCCTGCTGCTCTATCATCCGCTGATAAATGTGTTTTCGCAGGCGCCAGGCGGCAGGAGCACGACCAGAGGTGTGCAGCGCGTCGGCATATGCGACCAAATTGTCGAGGTCAAGCGGGTCTTCTTGTGCCAGCAAGGCATACCAGCGTAACGCCTCAGCATGGCGACCCAGTGTGTTGCTGCCCGCCGCGAAAACAGACCACAGACTCGCATCCTGTTGCGCCAGGCGCTGCCATTTGCGTAAGTACAAGGCCAGCTTTTCCGGTTGCTTGCTGTTGAGTAAAAACCACAGGTAGGCCTGCACCACGTCGCTGCTGTTACCCGACAACTGCAAGGCTTGCCGATAGGCATGTTGCCCCTGCTGTACGCAACCCTTGTGTTCAGCAAAACTGGCTTTGAGTAGCCAGTACTGCACATTAGCGGCAAACAAGTCGCTGTGCTGCTGCGCCTCATTGAGCGCCCGCTCGAGCATGTCCCACCGCTGCAGTGTCTGCGCCAATTGCATGTGCACCAACAGATAATGCGGTTGGCGAAAACGTTGCCAGCTTGTTTGTGCCACCTTAAGCCGTAGCTCGGCGGCGCTGGCGTCGTCAATCACCAGCAACATATCGGCTTGCTGTTGGCTGACGTCGGCAGGTGACTTGACGATGTGACGCAATGCCTGCATAGCTATCTGGTCTGCTTGCTCCTGCCAGGCAATTTGCGCCAATAGCTGCCAGAAAGTCTCGTTGCTGTCGGTCACCTGCGGTTGGGCTTTTTGCAATACCGCTAGCGCAGCGGCGGTATCCTCAAGGGACCATAACAAAGCAGCGAGTGTTTCGCTCTCCTGCACCGATAGTCCAAAGCGGTGATCTATCTCTCTCCATGTCGCCAATGCATCCGGTATAGCTTGCATGCGCTGCTGCAGATAGGCGATTGCCAGCCAGACGTCACGCTGTTTCGGCTGGCGCATCACATAACGCTGCAGATAGCTAAGCCCGGCGGCCGGATCACCGCGTTTCTCATAGGTGGCAACCAGTAAGCTAAGTTCATCTGTCGCGAGTCGCCGACGTTGACCGGTTGAATCAAGAATGTACTCGACCGTTGCATAGTCGTAGAGCGCTGTCGCGAGGTGGCGCGTATGCTCGAGATTTTTGCTGGTGGGGTGTTGCTCAATGAGCTGTCGCCACTCTTGCAAGGCCTCCTCCGGCAGACTGCTCCACTCATATATCTGTGCCAGCTTTTCGCGTTGTTGCCAGTCCTGTGGCTTTAGCTGCGCGTAATTGCGCGCGGCAACTACGGCCAGCTGCAGATCGCCAAGCGCCAGTGCCAAATCACGTGTTGCCAGCATAGCCGCTGCATCTGCCGCGAGAGTGCTCAACATGTGCTGAAGATATTCGCGCGCTCGCGGTTTGTCGCCAACATCGATGGCCAGGCTGATTGCACCGGAGAGCATATCGGCATTGTTAAAAACGCTATCCAGGTATTGGCTGTACAGCTGCAGCGCTCTCGCGCGTTGGCCCAGCATCAAATAGGTATCAATGGCTTTTTGCGCATACTGTTCAGGCTTTAATTTGGCTAGGTCGACATAAATACGCGCGACTTTTTGATGTTCACCGGCAGCCAGATACCATTTAGCGGCCTGCTGCCACCAGTGTGCGGTTTTGTCAGTGTCATTGATAGCGAGATAAACGTATTGGTCGGCAGCGTACGAAGGTTTACCTATGGCCAAAGCAATAGCCGCAATGATTTCACGCTCACTGTTGGCAAAGTTCTGCTCGCTCATCGCTAGCAGCAATTGTTCGACTGTACTGCGATAGGCAATTTTTTTGTCTGCGCTAATGCTGTTACCGAATGACAGCTGAGCGAGAATTTGTAGCTGCAGCAGGTCGATAGTATTCACATACTCTACAGGATAACTCACCAGCAAATAGTTCAACCGCAGCAAAGCCTGTTGGTACTGCCCGGTTTGTATCAACTGGCGAATAAGATTGATACGCAGTGAAGTATCTTCCGGCACCGTTTTCAGCAATAGCTCAAGGTAGGCAATAGATACCGCGTCTACCTGATCAGAAGGCAGCTTTTGCCGAAATACATCTTGCTGTGGAAACAGCCAGATAAGCACAGCGACAATGACGCCAAAGAACAGCCCCAGCGATGCGCGGTCAAAGATGCGCTCGCGTTTATTATTGACATACCAGAAGTGCATTCTGAGTATCCCTTATGCCAAGCTTGAAAAATTGCAATGTGGATTGCGGCTCGGCCTTTTGCCACTTGTTTCCTATTTTGATGCGGCAGTGATTGCCATTTTCTATGCTTAGCTGAATAGGCTCGTATCCCCTAAGCCGGAAAGACGCGCCATGCTTATTAGCCTGCCAATACTCGACCATTGCATTGGCTTGACGAAGGTACGGCTGACTTTTATCGCGTTGCTTTTTAAAAAAAAGTTTTGCGCTGGGCGCAGACAGGTGGAGGTAACGCCCCTGCGGTAAATCGATAAACCCGGCAACCCCTTCGCTGCGTCGCATATCAGGGTAGCCAAGGCTGCGAGGAATTCGCAGCGTACGCAGCGGACCTAGACCTTTCACGAGGATAGCCCCGCTGCCCGCGCGCGCAAATGAGGTGGTGTACGTACCCTCCACTTTAGGAGAGTATTCGCTGATGTACATGGCGGTATGATCTTGCGCCAGGGCCCAATCGTAAATATCGTACAGTGCACCGAGAGAAGATTGCTTTGTGCCCGAATAGAAATGCCAGTAGATTGCTATCGGCTTAAAGCGTCGTGGTGAATCCGTTAGTTTAAATGTTTCAATTACACGGCGAAAACCATAGTAGGGTCCATGCCATTCGTTGGTATACACATTTTCGTTCATCACCGGTGCATAGATATGCGGACCGGCAGCGGTGGGCCGCAGCTGGGGATAAACACTGGTGATGGAGGGGTAGGCAGCGGTGACTTTGGTATCGCCACCGTTTAGATTAACGACTCCGGCTGCTTCAGCCAACGCAATCGCCTCGCTGCTCGGCAAGGCATCGCCTGTCCACAGCATAACTTTGACTCGCTTACCGGGCGGTGCCAACGTTTGATTGATATAGTCGATGGAACCAATCACTTCGCGGCGGTAGTCGACCGTGTAGTTTGGGATTGGCATCGACACACCGTATTGCTTCTCTCGGCTGGAGTTTATTTTTTGTGGCTGCCAGAAAAAAGGGTGACTAAACGAATGACTGGCAATCTCAACATTAGGTAGTCGAAAAATATCTCGCGCAATTTTTTCCAACGCCGGTGACTGCTCGGGGTACAGTCCTTTTCGACCGACTTCTCCCTCGATAACGGAAACCGTATGGGGTAAGTCGTAAGGCTTGAAAATTTTTTCCAGCAGAACCTCTGCACTGTAAGGGGCGTTGGGTAACTCTGCTCGGCTGACGAAGCCATCACCGTCTATATGCGAGGTTAGAATGCGGCTGCCAGTTTCGGTAGTGGAGTCGGGAACTGGCAAATTTTCAATCTTTAAGGCGCTGCGTAAAAACTCTATGGGTTCAATCACCCAGCGCTGAAAGCCTGGACGAATTTCGTTTTTTACATAAGGGAACAATGCCAGGCCACCCCACGGAGCAATCACTACCGGGTCAAGTTGTTTGCCGTTAGCGCCCTGCAACGTTAACCAGGGTGTGTTGGTAGCGCTACGATTGCTGATTGCCGGGACACCTTGGCGCTTAACTTTAAGCGGCGCTTCGAAGCGGCCGACATGTTCTGCCTGGGTGGTGATGGTCAACGGTTTCTGCAATGCGCCGCGCACCGGTTGCAAGCCCAATTTTTTCAGCAGATCGCGGTTTTTATAGGGAAACCCATTGATCACAACGAGCGGAATTTTTTGCTCCAGCTGTTGCACTAGCCAGTGCTCGAATTGGCTGATATGGCTAACTGGCGCGTCGTCCAACCAGGTGATCAAACCGGCGTACAAACCCTGTAGCGGCAGTGTCGGTACACCCGTATTGATATCGTGGTAATCGACCCGCAGCCCTAAATAGTCCAGCGGATTGCCCAGCAATACATGCGCCGGATGCAGCGGCAAAGCACTCTCGCGAGAATCGTACACCACCAGCACGCGGCGCGGCATAAGACTGACGTCACCAACTCCCATGCTATCGAGAGCGGCAGTACTGACCCAGGGTGTAAACCCTAAAGCACTTATTTTTTTAGCTACTTCGAAGGCCTTATCAGGCTGTGTCGCCGCCACATAGTCAATAGCGGTGACCGGTATATGCAGTGCCGTAACGGCACCGAGTTTATCCAATAACCAGCGGCGATCGGCTGCCGGCACGGGCTGGTATGTTTTCCGTTGCGCGTTCCAACCCTCGAACAGCGACTCTACCGCGAGCGCATAGACTAAATCCTGCAGTGCCGGCAGCAATTCAAAACCACGATTGAAATACAATTTTAACATCGGGTATTGGCTGTGGATGCTGCGTATGGTTTCGATCAGACCTGCGATCTGCTCGTCGCGCTTTTCTTCGTTGTCGGCAACTAGCTGAAAACTGTCCAGAGTGTCGAAAAATAAACCATCGTAGCCGGCCGCTGCTAACGCCGGTATACGTTCGCTCAATAACCACTGTCGCCAGGCAGGCTTGCGTTGATCGACTACAGCGCTGCGCCAGGCGGCGTTGCGACCCATTGTCCATGTGCCTGGCACAGAAAAGCGTTTGGCATCGGCGTCACTGATCTCGCCCAAACTCAGATAAGCAAATACCTTGGCCCCTTCGCGCTGTAGAAAATCAATATCACGCGCAGTCGTATTTAACGGTTCGACGATAACGTCGTCGAATTGAGCGAGTTCAGGTGCAGGCAGAGGAACGGCGTAAAAAAATGCAGCAGAGCGTTGCGACGTATCGGCCAGGCAGCATGAGGCAATAAAACAGGCGCACAGGCCAAGAACCTTAACGCGACCCTGCGCATGATACGACGCATTGTTGATAAATTTTAAAACCACAATTGCTTATAACTTAAACACGTTGATGCGGTGAATTTATATGCCTTTCAGTAAATGTAGCAGACGCTCGGAATATCGCCCGCTAGCGAGTTCGGCGTAATAACGCGTTTAACGCAATCAACAATAATTAGATTAAGTAAGTATTATTTATATATAAAGTATTTAAAGTTATTGTTATTGGGCCCTGTTACTGTTGTGGATAAGTTTTATAAGCTGATTAAAAACAATAGCCTATTAAGAAAAATAGGCTATATAACCGCTGTACTCCAAGGCCTGAGGATGCTTGCAAGCTGTGTTGGCTGAGACTGAACTTTAGCACTATTTCTGGGCGCAGCAATAATGGGCGGTGTTATCCACATTTCATGCCGGGTATGCGCACAGCTTGTGCTGAGGTTGTTAGCTGGAGTTGTTCTAAGACGGTAGAGCTGAATACAGCAGTGGTGTTTAACGGAGAGGAGCAGCTATTTGCCAATACAAAAGCTGGAGAAAATTTCACCGAGCAAGTCGTCAGCCGACACGTCGCCGGTGATATTGGCCAGAGCCTGCTGAGCTTGACGCAGGTCTTCGGCAAGCAATTCAGCAGCGCCAAATTCGACCAATTGCTGCTCGCCGTGACGTAGATGATCTTGCGCTTGTTGCAAGGCAAGTAGGTGACGCCGGCGGGCGGTGAACTGGCTGCTGGGGGCAGGGTGATAGCCGGCAATGTCTTTAATATGCGCCTTTAAGGCATCGATTCCCATATTTTTGGTCACCGAAATATTAATCGCAGACTGGGGAGCGCTAGCTAGCGCTCCAGCAGGAAGATCTGCCAGGTCAATTTTGTTACGCAGCAGGCTGAGCTTGTTTAACAGTGCCTGTGAAGGGGGATCGCCAGGCCATAATGCGGCGGCGTCAAGTGTGCTGTCGGTAGTGCAGTCGACCACTAATAACACACGGTCTGCGGTTTCGAATGCGAGCTGGGCGCGTCGCATGCCTTCTTTTTCAATGGCGTCCGGGCTGCTACGCAGGCCGGCTGTGTCGATGATGTGGATAGGCAGACCGTCAATATCGATGCGTTCTTTTAATACATCGCGCGTGGTGCCGGCGATAGCCGTGACAATCGCCGTTTCCTGGCCGGCCAAGGCGTTTAACAGGCTGGATTTACCCGCGTTGGGCCGTCCCGCAATGGCAATATGTATGCCTTCGCGCAGCAGACTGCCTTGGCGAGCATGCTCAAAAACCACGTTTAGTTCGCTTAACAGTTCACTTAAGCTTTGCGCAATTTTGCCGTCGCTAACAAAGTCGATTTCCTCTTCTGGGAAATCCAGCGCCGCTTCGACATAGACACGTAATTGAGTGAGCGCAGCAACCAGTCGCTCGATGGCTTTTGAAAACTCACCCTGGAGACTGCGCTGCGCGCCACGGGCAGCCTGCTCAGAATCGCTGGCGATTAAGTCGGCGATGGCCTCAGCCTGCGCCAGATCAATTTTACCGTTTAGAAATGCGCGCTCGGAGAATTCCCCGGGTCGGGCCAGCCTTGCACCTTGAGTAAGCGTTTCCTGCAGCAGCAGGTCGAGAATGACCGGCCCGCCATGCGCCTGCAGCTCCACCACGTGTTCGCCGGTAAACGATGCCGGTGCCGGGAAATACAGCACAATGCCCTGATCCAACACCGGCTTGCCCGGCGCACTGCTCTCATGCAGTGCACGGTAACAAGCGTGGCGGGGCTGCAGCGTGGTTTGCGTTATTCGTTCGGCAATTGCCAGCGCCCGGGGCCCCGATAAGCGAATAATACCTATGCCACCCTGGCCCGGCGGAGTCGCTATCGCGGCGATGGTATCGCGGTCCAGCGTGGTCATGGCCGCGTTATCGTACCGACGTTAAGCCGTGTGGGCTTGCTCTATTTGGCGTGTAATCAACCACTGTTGTGCAATCGACAGAACGTTGTTGGTGACCCAGTACAGCACCAGCCCGGATGGGAACCAGAGGAACAGAAAGGTAAACACAACCGGCATCCACTGCATGATTTTGGCCTGCATCGGATCGGGTGGCGCAGGGTTGAGCCGCTGCTGGAACCACATACTAGCGCCCATGATTAACGGCAGCACGAAGTACGGGTCCATGGCGGAAAGATCTTTGATCCAGAGCATGAACGGTGCATGCCGCAGCTCAACGCTTTCCATCAGCGTCCAGTAGAGCGCGATAAACACCGGCATTTGCACCAAAATTGGCAGGCAGCCCCCCAGTGGGTTGATTTTCTCTTTCTTATACAGCTCCATTGTTGCCTGCGACATTTTTTGCCTATCGCCGCCAAAGCGCTCTTTTAGCTCCGCCATTTTAGGCTGCAGGCGGCGCATATTCGCCATGGAGCGATAGCTGGTGGCCGACAGACGGAAGAACGCCAGTTTGATGATAAACGTCAGCGCGATGATCGACCAACCCCAGTTGCCGAACACGCCGTGCAGCTTGGTCAGCAGCCAGAACAGCGGCTGCGCTATCCACCATAGCCAGCCGTAGTCAACGGTGAGGTCCAGGCCCTCAGAGATATCTGCAAGCGTGTATTGATCCTTAGGTCCGGCGTAGAATTTAGTGCTAATCGTTTCCTGCGTATCTGGCGCTACCGTTACGCGCGGGCCGGTATAGCGAATGATATTAAAGCCAGAGCTGGTCACGGTGGTGGAGTAGCTATATTGCTGCTCAGCAGAGGGAATCCAGGCGCTGATAAAATAGTGCTGCACCATCGCGATCCAGCCGCCTTGCACCTCAGCCTTGTAGGGCTTTTCAGCCATATCGTCGAAGTCGAATTTGATATAAGGCTCATCAGCAGAGGTGGTCGCGCCGCCCAGGAAAGGCTTCATACCCATGCCGCCGGATTCGGCACCTGGGTCTTCGGAACTATCGCGCTTGATCTGTGCGTACATACTGGCTCGCCAGTCTTTTGTGCCTTTGTTATCAATCACGTAACTGACGTCAACGACATAGGAGCCGCGCGTGAAGTGATAGCGTTTAACTATATTGGTATTGCTATCATCTACTAGTGTCAGGTCAACGGTTAGCTCTTGCTGATCGTCAGCCAGGCGGTAGTCTGTTTTAGGGGCAGTAAAGGTTGGACGTCCTTTATCGCCGCCATCGGTGCCATTAGGTCCAATTAATCCGCTTTGCGCTTTGTAGGAGCGCGACGCGGTATTTTCCAATAACACAAACGGAGACTTTGGACCGTCGAGCGTGGCAAGATGCCGGGGCAGGGCGACATAAACGATATCGCCACCAGTGGGATCAATGCGTAGATCGAGAGAGTCGGTCACGACGCTGATCAAACCCTCGTCACCCGCAGCCGCGTTAACGTCTGCCGCAGCGGCTGGGTCTTCGGGGATTGCATCGACCGCTGACTGCGGCATTGCCTCATTCGTTGGTTTTGGAATATCGGTGTCATTAGTCACGGTTTGCGGCTGCTGTACACTCGCCGCAGGCACCACGGCCGCATTCTTGTCAAATTCCTGCCATTTCATCAGCAGGCTGACGCCAACAAACAGCATGACACCAATAATAGCGTAGCGAAGATAATCCATGCTCAACGCTGCCTCTCAGCTGATTGACCTTGCGGTGCGACCGGCACCGGATCAATACCGCCTGCGTGCCAGGGGTGACAGCGCAATATGCGCCGCAGGGCTAGATATAAGCCGGCTGTCAGACCGTGCATTTGCAGCGCATCGCGCGCATAGCAGGAGCAGCTGGGATGGAAGCGGCAGTGCTGGCCGAGTAGCGGGCTGATGGCAAGCCGGTAACAATCGAGTAGCAGAGTAAGCATGGCCACCGGCAAGGCTTTCACTTTGGCAGCTAATCTGAATTGACGCGATTTAGCAGTTTGTCCCATAGGGTGTTTAACTCAGCGTGTAGTAGAGAATTTTCATGTTTATCCAGGCCGCGACGCGCGAGTACGACAATATCCAGGCATGGCATGTCTTGTTGACGTAGCCGGAATGATTCGCGAATCAAGCGCTTTACCCGATTGCGCTGCACGGCTAATCGAATGTTCTTTTTAGCAATAACCAAACCGAGCCTTGGACGACTCAGTTCATTGGCAATGGCTAGAATCAGCACGGTTTTGCTTGACGCTTTGAACTGACCGCGCTGAAAAACCTGCTGGTAATCGCCAGGCGTCAGCAGACGAGCCGACTTCGGAAATGCATAAGCCGGCAGAATCATTAGGGAGAAGTGCTAGGCGGCCAATTTTTTGCGGCCTTTAGCACGCCGACGCTTAATGACCAGACGGCCGTTTTTGGTGGCCATACGCGAGCGAAAACCGTGCGCGCGCTTGCGCTTCAACACGCTGGGTTGGAACGTTCTTTTCATGACAACATACCTTGATAGGGTCTAATTAGAGAGAGGGCCAAATACGGCTTCTTGTCAGCCGAAAAAGCGAGGGCGCATTTTAGGCAATTAACGTCCGTTAAGCAATTTGTATAATGTATGTATTGACCGTTAAAGCGAGCGACAGTGTCTTGCTTGGCGGTCGAGCCGTTACAAACTTACCAAATCGGGTTACCAAGTGTGATTGCGGGCGGTGGACAACAGTTTGCGTAAAATGGGGATAAGTTATTGTGACCAGAGTCCAGACCGCTGTAGCCGGGCCTTGTAGAGTAGGTCAGTATATGAATAAGCGGTTGATACATTATGACAAAGTAAAAACCAGACGTTAAACCAGCTAACTTATACCGCTAAAAGCACAGTTATTACACTAGTTATACACAGGTTATACATGGATTTTATTGCGCTCTTAGCTTGCCTGTTATTATTTTAATTGATTTTCGAGAAGTAATTTAAGTTATTGAAAGATAGAGATAAAAATTAAAACAACAGGCCTTTATTTGGAATTTTAAGTGTGGATAAGTCGAGGTGTTAGGGGTAGAATGCTCGGCATTATCAGTGACACCAAACGAGTGCATATGCTTGCATGTGTGCGGTATTCGTTCGGCCTGAATTAAACCTATTACAACAAATCGTAGCCGCAATCCATGTCCTCTGTTTCTCACACGAACCGGTCGTCCCCGTCAACCGATATGCTATGGCAACGTTGCCAGCGTAGCCTGCAAGAAGAACTGCCGGCACAGCAGTTCAATACCTGGATACGTCCGTTGCAGCACGAAGCTCGGATCGACGAACTGTGCCTGTTGGCACCTAACCGTTTTATCAAAGATTGGGTGGCAGACAAATTTCTTGGGCGTATCAATCAGTTGATCGCAAGCCACGGTAACGGCGCGAGCTATAGTGTGAGTGTTGAAGTGACGGCGGCGCTAAAAAAAGCGACCAGTTTTACGGAAATGAGTCCGCACACCCACACGCGGCAACCGGCGGCAGAGCCTATGGCAGAATCGCAGCGCCCCGCAGCACGGCGGGAACCAGAACCTGAGGTTGCATTTGCGCCATCTACAAACGCTGCGATGCGCACTGAGTCTACTGTCACCCATGACAGTAAGCTGATAGCACAATATAATTTCGACACCTTCGTAGAGGGTAAGTCGAACCAGTTTGCCCGTGCGGCAGCCATGCAGGTGGCAGAAAACCCTGGCGGCTCGAATAATCCGCTGTTTCTGTACGGCGGCGTTGGTTTGGGGAAAACCCATTTAATGCACGCCGTCGGCAATGCCTTACTCGTAAATAACAAAAGCGCCAAAATTGTCTACTTGCATTCCGAGCGCTTCGTCGCAGACATGGTCAAAGCCCTGCAGTTAAATGCGATAAACGATTTCAAGCGTTTTTATCGCTCGGTAGATGCGCTGCTGATTGACGATATTCAATTTTTTGCCGGCAAAGAGCGGTCGCAGGAAGAGTTTTTCCATACGGTAAACGCGCTGCTCGAGGGTGGCCAACAGATGATTCTCACCTGCGATCGCTATCCAAAAGAGGTTAAAGGGCTGGAGGAGCGGTTGAAATCGCGCTTCGGCTGGGGCTTAACGGTAGCCGTTGAGCCGCCGGAGCTGGAAACACGGGTTGCCATCCTTATGAAAAAAGCCGAACAGTCGAACATCGATTTACCTAATGAGGCGGCTTTTTTTATTGCACAACGTATTCAGTCAAATGTCAGAGAGTTGGAAGGCGCACTGAAAAGGGTGATTGCAAGTGCGCATTTTACCGGCCGGAAGATTGACGTGGCGTTAGTGCGTGAATCGCTGAAAGACTTATTGGCCTTGCAGGATAAACAGGTTAGCCTCGACAATATCCAGCGTACTGTCGCAGATTATTACAAGATCAAGGTTTCTGACCTATTGTCCAAGCGGCGTAATCGTTCCGTCGCGCGGCCGCGTCAAGTAGCGATGAGCCTGGCCAAGGAAATGACTAATCACAGCTTGCCGGAAATTGGCGATGGCTTCGGTGGGCGCGACCACACCACGGTGCTGCACGCGTGCCGCAAGATCAAAGAGCTGCGCGATACAGATGCTGATATAGGCAATGACTACAAAAACTTGCTGCGCTCGCTAACATCTTGATCGCCACTTAGCAATAGCGTTAGCTATAAAAATGCGTGACACAGGCGCGCTATACAGATCAGAGAAATTACCTATGAAATTTGCGATTAACCGGGAAGAGCTATTAAAGCCACTAAATGTAGTGGTTGGTGTGGTTGAGCGGCGTCAAACACTACCTATTTTAGCCAATGTATTGCTCAGTCTCGAAGGTAACGAACTCTCGGTATTAGGAACCGATCTTGAAGTAGAGCTTATTGGACGCGTCAGTGTGGAAGCTGAAGTAGAGGTAGGCGAGGTGACTGTGCCTGCGCGGAAACTTACTGACATATGTAAGTCACTTCCAGAGGGCAGCACAATAAAGCTGCGCCAAGACGAACAAAAGCTGATTGTAGAGAGTGGCCGCAGTCGATTTACACTGGCGACGCTGCCGCCAAATGATTTTCCCAGCATCGAAGACGAAGCAGAACAAATAGAATTTTCGTTGACTCAGGCCCAACTAAAACATCTGTTAGACCGCACTTCATTTGCTATGGCTCAGCAGGATGTACGCTACTATCTTAATGGCATGTTGTTTGAATTAACGCCAGGCAGCTTGCGCCTTGTGGCGACCGATGGACACCGGCTTGCAATGTGTACGTTGGAAGAGCTTGAAGGTATAAGTGATTCGCGCCAGGTGATTTTGCCACGCAAAGGCGTGATTGAGCTTTCGCGCTTGCTATACAGTGGCGACAAGCCCATCAAGCTGAGTGTCGGCCGCAATCATCTTCGAGCCGAGACCGCAGAATTTAAGTTAACATCAAAGTTAGTCGACGGTAAATTTCCCGATTATGACCGCGTCCTGCCACTGGGCGGTGATAAGATCGTACACGGCGCAAGAGACGAAATGCGACAGGCGTTTTCACGCGCTGCGATTCTTTCCAATGAAAAGTATCATGGAGTGCGCCTGGTATTGTCCAGCGAAACACTGCAAATTGTTGCTAGCAATCCCGAACAGGAGCAGGCGGAAGACACCGTCGGTGTAGATTATCATGGCGACAATCTGGAGATAGGTTTTAACGTGAACTATATTCTTGATGTGCTTTCCGTAGTTGATAATGAGACGGTGAAATTTACGCTATCGGATGCTAACAGCAGCGCACGTATAGAAGAGGCTGATGCTAGCGACTCGGTATACGTCGTTATGCCGATGCGGCTTTAAGATCCAAGACGTCCTTCATCGTTTTAATACTTTTGTTTTTCTATCTAGCACCACACCTTCCCCCCAGAGCTGACATAGCCAGCTCGGCCACGCTCCACTAACACTCGTCTGCAAGTGCATATTGAACGGCTGGAAATAAGCCATGTTCGTAATCTCGACAGAGTCAGGTTGTCGGGTTTAGGAGGGCTCAACATATTCGTTGGCGCTAACGGTAGCGGTAAGACATCGCTGCTAGAGTCGATATTCGTGTTGGGGCTTGGTCGTTCATTCCGAACGCGCTCGTTTAAATCAGTTATTCAGAAAGACAAAGACGAAAGTGTAGTTTTTTGTACAGCGTTTGAAAAAAGTAGTGATAGCCGTGTTCCGATCGGCGTTAGTCGTAGTCGCCGCACGGCACCTGGCATTCGCATAAACGGGAAAACTTCGACGTCATTGGCCGCGCTAGCCAAGCTTTTACCCCTTCAGTTAATCAATTCAGATGCCTTTTTACTGCTGGAAGGCTCACCCAGTGTTAGGCGTCAATTTCTGGATTGGGGAGTGTTCCACGTGGAACACGGCTTTCATTCTGCGTGGCTATCAGCCAAAAGATGTTTAAAACATCGGAATACTTTATTGCGGCATGGTAAAATCAACAGTGAAGAGTTGCACGTATGGACCAAAGAATTCGTAGCTGCCTCAAATCAGGTTGACGAATTTCGAAATCAGTACGTGCTGAATTTTGTCGATATTTTTGAGCCGATGGTCGCCGAGTTAACTCGGATAAGCGGTATACAGATCGAATATCTGCGTGGCTGGCCCTCATCCAGCGACCTACATGAGGTGCTAACTGGCTGCGAAGATCGCGACAAGCTACAGGGTTTTACTTCATTTGGTCCGCACAAGGCTGAGCTAAAAATTACGAAAGACGGCAGGTTAGCGTCTGAGTATTTATCTCGTGGACAGAAAAAATTGGTAATTTGTGTCTTAAAGCTTGCACAAGCGGCAGCTTTTGAACAATTTACCGGCAAAAAATGTATTTTCCTGATAGACGACCTGCCAGCGGAGCTCGATGCCGAGTATAAGAGTATTCTATGCGATCACTTGGAGAAGCTGGACTGCCAAGTGTTTGTGACGTGCACTGATAAAAGTGATTTTGATGAAAAATGGCGTTTTCCAGAGCGTATTAAATGGTTCCACGTGGAACATGGTCAGATTATACAGGCGCCACAGCCTGATGAGGTATTCACATGAGCGATGATTCGCCAAAAGCTTACGATTCGTCCAGTATTAAGGTTTTAAAAGGCCTTGATGCGGTGCGGAAGCGCCCGGGGATGTACATTGGAGACACTGATGACGGTACCGGGTTACACCATATGGTATTCGAGTTGGTTGATAATTCAATAGATGAAGCACTGGCGGGTTATTGTTCCACGGTAACAGTGGCAATACATCCCGATGAATCAATCACAGTAGCCGATAACGGCCGTGGCATACCAACAGAAATGCATGACGAGGGCGTGTCTGCTGCCGAGGTTATCATGACTGTACTTCATGCCGGCGGTAAGTTTGATGACAACAGCTACAAGGTATCTGGCGGTCTGCATGGCGTTGGGGTGTCGGTGGTCAACGCACTATCTTCTGAATTAAAGCTGACCATTCGTCGCCAAGGTCAAGTCTTCGAACAACTGTACAAGCATGGCGTTCCTCAAGAACCACTCAAAGTAGTCGGTGAAACGACGACTTCGGGCACTGAAACGTTGTTTAAACCGTCTCCCGAGACGTTTACTAATATAAAATTTCACTTCGACCAGTTAGCAAAACGTCTGCGTGAGCTATCTTTTCTGAATTCAGGTGTCGCAATTCAGCTAAAAGATGAGCGCAGTGGTCAGCAAGAAGAGTACAAATACGAAGGCGGGCTGCGGGCTTTTGTAGAGTTTCTTAACCAGAACAAGACCTCCGTAAACAAAGTTTTTCATTTCGATACCCAGCAGGACGATGGCATTGGCGTCGAAGTTGCCATGCAGTGGAACGATACCTTCCAGGAAAACCTGCATTGCTACACCAATAACATCCCGCAGCGCGATGGCGGAACACATTTAGCCGGTTTCCGAGCCGCGCTGACTCGCAGCCTGAACACATACATTGAGAAGGAAGGGTTAGCGGCTAAGGCTAAGATCAGTACAACTGGTGATGATGCACGTGAGGGTTTGACAGCAATCATATCGGTTAAAGTACCTGACCCCAAGTTTTCATCGCAAACCAAGGATAAGCTAGTGTCTTCCGAGGTGAAAACAGCGGTAGAGCAGGCCATGAACGCGCAGTTTGGCGATTACCTAATCGAAAACCCGCCGGAAGCCAAAGCAATCGTCACTAAAATGATCGACGCTGCCAGAGCCCGAGAAGCGGCTCGTAAAGCGCGCGATATGACGCGGCGCAAGGGCGCGTTGGATATTGCCGGGCTGCCGGGCAAGCTGGCCGACTGCCAGGAGAAAGATCCGGCACTTTCCGAGATATACCTGGTGGAGGGCGACTCTGCCGGTGGTTCAGCCAAACAGGGACGTGATCGACGCACTCAGGCAATCCTGCCGCTAAAGGGCAAAATTCTAAATGTCGAAAAAGCTCGCTTCGACAAAATGCTATCGTCAGCCGAGGTCGGCACAATGGTAACGGCCTTGGGCTGTGGCATCGGCGGCGACGAGTTCAATCCGAATAAATTGCGGTACCACAGTATCATTATCATGACCGACGCCGATGTCGATGGCTCGCATATACGCACACTGCTGCTAACGTTTTTCTTTCGACAAATGCGTGAATTGATAGAACGAGGTCATGTGTATATAGCTCAGCCACCGCTATATAAAGTTGGCAAGGGTAAACAGGAACAATACCTTAAAGATGACGACGCGCTAGATCAATACCTAGTGCAGGCGGCGTTAGACAACGCCGCATTGTATGTAAACGCGGAAGCGCCGCCTATTAGTGGCACTGGTCTTGATGCGTTGGTCACCAAGTACCGAGGTGTTAGCAAGATTGTGCAACGTCTCAGTCGGCTGTATCCGCCCGATGCTTTGACCGCGATGATCTACCTGCCACCGCTATCCAGTGAGGAGCTTTCTAACGAGTCCACAGTAGCGCGTTGGTGTGCGGAGTTACAGGAAGCATTGACGGATAATGGTGCCAGTGAGCATAACTACTATCGGGTTGACGCTGTCAAAAATAGTGAGCGCGACCTGTTTCTACCGGTAATCACCGTTGTGGCGCACGGTATCGACACGCCGTTTAATGTTAATCAGGATTTCTTCCTGTCGGGAGAGTATAAGGCGATTGTTGATTTGGGCAATAGCATCACTGATCTTGTCGAAGCTGGTGGCTATGTAAAACGCGGGGAGAAAACTCAACAGGTGAATAGCTTTGTCGAAGCCCTTGATTGGCTGATGGCCGAGGCCCGCAAGGGTCATGCCATCCAGCGCTATAAAGGCCTGGGCGAAATGAATCCTGAACAACTTTGGGATACCACGATGGATCCCTCAACCCGGCGTATGCTGCAGGTCACTATCGAAGACGGCATCGCAGCCGATCTGATATTCACTACTCTGATGGGTGATGCGGTCGAGCCGCGCCGAGAGTTTATCGAAAGAAATGCGTTAGCCGTGGCCAACCTTGATATATAGCGGAAGTAAGTGCTTACTTCCGCCGTAATTACTGTTTTGCGGGCGTGCTCCGAATAATAGCGTCCGTCGCCGCCGCCAGGTTGGTAAACACAAGTGGCTGCAGGTCGCCTAACTCTTCACGTGTTTTTTCGCCCTTGCCAGTCAGCACCAGTATGGGCTGACACCCTTTGCTATTGGCGGCCTGTAAATCGCGCAGTGAATCGCCAATACACGGCGCCCCTTGTAAGCTGGTTGCGCAGTAGTTTTCTATCTGGTCCAGCAATCCGGCGCGCGGTTTGCGACACTGACAGTTGTCATCCGGTCCGTGTGGGCAGAAAAAGACCTGTTCGATTTTGCCGCCTGCCACCTCTACCAGCGCGTGCATCTTGGCATGTATTGCGTCGAGATCTTCGGGCTGGAACAGGCCGCGCGCTAGTCCGGACTGGTTAGTGGCAACGAATATCGTGTAGCCGTGCTGATAAAGACGGCTGATGGAAGCTATGCTGCCGTCGATTGGCTGCCATTCTTGTGGGCTTTTTATAAAGGCATCCGAATCCTGGTTTATAACACCGTCGCGATCGAGAACGATTAGCTTCATTAGCCAATATCACCTTGAAGAGGTACTAAGCACCTGCGAGTAGCGAAATATCGGCAATTTGCAGAAATAAGTTTCGCAGCTGCCGCAATATAGCCAGGCGATTTTCGCGCACAGCCTGGTCATCAACCATGACCATAACCGAATCGAAAAAGTCGTCGACCGGCTGCTTCAGTGCGGCGAGGCTGGTTAACGCCGCAGCATAATCGTGGCGCGCCACTAATGGAGCTACTTCTGCAGTTTTTTCGCGAACGCATTCTGCCAATGCCTGTTCGGCAGTATCGCTAAGTAATTCAGGATTTACTTCAGCTAGCGTCTCGCTAGCATCCAGTTTGGCTAATATGTTGGCAACGCGTTTGTTGGCAGCAGCCAGGGCGGCAGCCTCCGTGCGCTTGGAAAACTCAGCGACCGCATGTACTCGCTGCTCGATTTCTAACGGTTTGTCCAAGCCGCGAGCATGAACCGCGAGAAAATTCTCCACGGCAATATTTTGTTCGCCGTACCAGGCTCGCAGGCGTTCCATAATATAGTCGAATACCTGCTGCGCTGTGTCGGCGTCGCCACTGTTGTTGAGTAATGCGGCCGCGTGCTGAACACAAGCGCGTAGGTCAAAATCAAGTTCACCTTCGATGACAATACGCAGCACACCAAGAGCCGCTCGGCGCAGCGCAAACGGATCTTTCGAGCCCGTCGGTGGCTGACCGATGCTGAAGATCCCAACCAGCGTATCGATGCGATCAGCCAGCGCTAATACTCGGCCAGCGTTGCTGGCTGGTAAAGTGTCGCGTGCAAAGCGTGGCTGATAGTGCTCAGCGATGGCTTCGGCTACGGCTTCCGGCTCGTTGTCGTGGCGTGCGTAGTAACAACCCATGGTGCCCTGCAAGTCGGCAAACTCGCCAACCATATCGGTAACCAGGTCAGACTTGCACAGTTGCGCCGCGCGCACGGCGTCGCCAGCGGGTAGTTGCAGTTGATCAGCGATAAACTGCGCCAGTCGGGCGACCCTCTCGGTTTTTTCATATAACGTGCCAAGCTGCGTCTGGAATACCACGCCTTTCAATTGTTCACGGCGCTGGACCAGACTGAGCTTGCTGTCGGTCTCGAAGAAAAATGCGGCGTCTGCCAGGCGTGGCCGAATCACTCTTTCATTGCCCGCGATGACTACGTCGGGTTGTTCACTGGCGATGTTGGCAATGGTAATAAAATTCGGCAACAGTTCTCCGTGCTCATCAACCAGGTGAAAATACTTCTGATGCGAGCGCATTGATGAAATCAAAGCCTCTCGAGGCAGCGTTAGGAATGACTCATCGAACTTACCGAGCAACGCCTGCGGCCACTCAACCAGGCTAGTGACTTCGTCCAGCAATTCGTTGTCGAATACCACTTTGCCTCCGGTTTCAGCCGCCGCTTCGTCCAGCTGTGATTCGATTCGCGCCCAGCGTTCATCGAAGCTGGGAATGACAAATCCGTCCGTTTTTAGTCGGTCTTCGTATACAGCCGGCGAAGTAAGCACTAACTCAGATTGGCAGTGGAAGCGATGTCCCTGCGTGGTTCTACCGGCCGCAATGCCAAACAACGTGGCATCGATAACCCGTTCGCCATATAACAGTACTAACCAGCGCAAGGGTCGAACAAATGCGTCGCGCCGCGCGCCCCAGCGCATGCGTCTGGCAATGGGTAATTGCTCCAATACGCGCAGCAAAAGCATTGGCAGTAATTGTTCCAGGGGCTGGCCGGTCTCGGTGCTGATAAATGCTAAACGCTCGCCCTTATCGGTTTGCTGGGTAGTCAGCGCTTCGAACTCGACGCCGCAGCCGCGCGCAAACCCATTTGCTGCCTTACTTGGCTGCCCCGCGGTGTCGTAGGCTGCCTTAACGTTTGGCCCTAGTTTAACTATCTCGCGATCAGGCTGCTGTGCTGCCAGATCGCTGATCATCAGCGCCAGCCGCCTCGGCGTGGCGAACTGCCTTACTTTGGTGAATGCCAACTGTTCGCTGCGTAATGCTGCCGTTAGCCCGGCTGCGAATGCGGCAGACAGTCCCGGTAATTCGGTCGGCGGCAGCTCTTCGGTGCCGAGCTCAATTAGCAGATCGTTATTTTCCAACGGAGGCCTCTCTTAGCTCAGGCGGCGCGAGCGGAAAGCCCAGCTGCTCGCGGGCGGAGTAATAGGTTGCCGCGACTTGCCGCGCCAGTGTACGCACTCGCAGTATGTAACGCTGCCGCTCGGTCACCGACACCGCGTGGCGCGCATCCAGCAGATTAAAGGTGTGCGAAGCCTGCAAAACCTGTTCATACGCGGGCAACGACAGGCCAGCTTCCACCAGTAGCGTGCATTCGCGTTCATGATGCTCGAATGCCGCCAACAGAGCGTCAACATCCGCCAGTTCAAAATTGTAGCGCGACATTTCCACTTCGTTTTGGTGGAACACGTCGCCATAGCTGACAGAACTATGCGCATTTTCAGTCCAAACCAGATCATAGATGCTGTCGACGCCCTGCAAATACATGGCGATGCGCTCCAACCCGTAGGTTATCTCACCACTCACCGGAAAGCACTCTAGCCCGCCAACCTGCTGGAAATAGGTAAACTGGGTAATCTCCATGCCGTTCAGCCACACCTCCCAGCCCAGGCCCCAGGCACCGAGCGTAGGCGACTCCCAATTATCTTCCACAAAACGGATGTCATGCACCGTTGGGTCTATGCCCAGCGTGCGTAAACTGTTGAGATATAGCTCCTGCATTTCGGCAGGTGAGGGCTTGAGTAATACCTGGAATTGATAATAATGCTGCAAGCGATTCGGGTTCTCGCCGTAGCGTCCATCGGTCGGTCGGCGACTCGGTTGCACGTAGGCCGCATTCCAGGACTCGGGGCCAATGGCGCGCAAAAATGTAGCGGGATGAAACGTACCCGCACCGACCTGCATATCCAAAGGCTGCAATATGACACAACCGTGTTGCGACCAATATTGTTGCAGCGCGAAGATTAAACCCTGGAAGGTTTTAACGTTGACCTGTTCTGCCATTGCGGCATGTTCCTTTACAGCCTATTTATCAGCCGGGCATTATACAGAGTATGCGTGACGCTAACATGGATCCCTGCCCACGGCCTGGAGAAACAGTGAGTCTCAAAGAACGAGCAATTATCAGTCTGTTGCATTTGCTGGCGAAACTGCCGCCCGCGTTTAATCGCCGGCTCGGTACATTTATTGGTAACTGCCTATGGTTAAGCCGCTCGCGCAGTCGCAGGGTAACCGAGAAAAATCTGCAGCTGTGCCTCCCAGCGCTAACGGCGCAACAGCGTCGTGTCCTGGCGCGGCGCAGTTTGCATGAGTTCGGTAAAACCATGACCGAAATGGGCGCCGTGTGGCTATGGCCTGTGTCGCGCGTTCTCAAACTGGTGCATTCCGTACACGGTCGCGAACTGCTAGAACAAAGCGTCGCGCAACAGCGCGGTGTTATTGTGCTGGCACCGCATATAGGTAATTGGGAAATACTCAGTTTTTTTCTGACGCAGGAATATCCGCTCACCGCCCTCTACCAACCGCCAGACAGCGAGGCATTGAACACACTTATTCTGCACTCCCGCACACGCAGCGGTACGCAGCTGGCACCAACCAGTCGGCGTGGTGTGTTGGCGCTGCTGAAAGCACTGCAACGCCGCGAACTCATCGGCATTCTGCCGGATCAGGTGCCCGCGCGGGAGAGCGGCATATTCGCTCCCTACTTTGGCGTGCCAGCGCTCACTATGACGCTGGTTTCCAATTTGCTCAAGAAGACCGGTGCGAGGGTAGTGTGCGCCTATACGCAACGTCTGCCCAATGGTGGCTTTGATATTTTTTTTGAACCTGCAGACGAGGCTATATATGATGAAGATATAGCGCGTTCAACCGAGGGGTTAAACCGCAGCATTGAGCACTGTGTGAAAAAACTGCCGGAACAAAATCAGTGGGAGTATAAGCGCTTTAAGAAAAGACCTGAAGGTGAAGAGTCGGTATACAACTAAACTCTCAGGCGGTGCCTTAGCGCCGCCAGAACATCGGCGTGAATAACACCAGTAGGGTAAAGAGCTCCAGACGACCCAGCAGCATGGCAAAGCACAGCAGCCATTTGGCGGGGTTGTTGATGTTGCCATAATGCGCCGTTACATCGCCCAGACCAGGGCCTAGATTATTTATCGAAGCACCCACCGCTGAGAAGGCGGTTATAAAATCCAGCCCGGTAGCCAACAGCAACAGCATCAGTATTGCGAAACAAACCATATAGAGGGCAAAAAATCCCCACACCGCAGATAGTATGCGATCGGCGACCGGACGATTGCCCAGCTTGATAGGAATAATCGCCTGCGGGTGCACCAACTGTTTGAATTCGCGCAGGCCCTGCTTGACCATTAACAGTATTCGCACCACCTTGATACCGCCGCCGGTGGAGTAGGCGCAGGCTCCCATAAACGCCATGAGAAACAACAATAGCGGCAGAAAGACTGGCCATTTAGAAAAGTCAGTACTAGTAAAGCCAGTCGTTGTGGCAATCGACACCACTTGAAATGCTCCCTGCAATAAGCCTTCGCCCGCGCTATAAGTGTCAGACAGGTACAGCGTGAGCCAGGTTACGATAGTGGCGATTAGCAGCGCGCGAAGATAGAACTGGGCTTCGGGATCTGTGATGTAGCCCTTTATGGTGGTGTGTCGCCAGGCGAAATAATGCAGCGCAAAGTTTATCCCCGCGCACACCATATAAAAAATCGAAACCAGCATAATGGCAGTGCTGTTGAAATACGCCATGCTCTTATCGTGCGTGGAGAAGCCGCCGATAGACACGGTTGAAAAACTGTGGGTGATAGCGTCAAACGCGTCCATGCCAGCAAGCCAATACGCTAAAGCACAGCCGCCCGTCATCGACAGATAAATAAAGAAAAGGGCCTTTGCAGTACCGGTGATGCGCGGGGTTAGTTTGGTATCCTTGACCGGCCCGGGCGTTTCTGCCCGGTATAGCTGCATGCCGCCAATGCCAAGCATAGGCAATATCGCCACGGCGATAACAATAATGCCTATGCCGCCCAACCACTGCAGCTGCTGCCGATAATACAGCACCGAGGGGGGTAAAAAATCCAGCCCGGTGAGCACCGTTGCCCCGGTTGTGGTTAAACCGGATATGCTCTCGAATATTGCGTCGGAAATAGATATATTGGGCTGTTCCGACAATAAAAATGGCAGAGAGCCGAACATACCCAGCACGATCCAGAACAGGGCAGTAATCAAAAAACCATCGCGTATATGCAGTTCGTGATCAGCCTTGCGAAACGGCCACCACATTATTGCGCCGCATAGTAACGTTGTTAGAAAAGCGATAAAGAATACGGTAGCGTCGCCGTCTTGATAAATCCACGCAACAATAACCGGCGTCAGCATGGTCAGGCTAAACAGCATGAGTAGCAGCCCGAGTATTCTTAGAATGATGGCAAAGTGCATTGCTTAACAGCGCATAGTTTAGACGAGAGTTTAGATGAGGGGTTAGATGAAACTGAATCCTACCTGGAAGAGACGCTCGACTTCATTGACGCGACTCTTATCTATTAAAAAAAGCACCACATGATCTTCGGATTCAATAACAACCTCTTTATGGGCTATTAATACCTGCGAGCCTCTGGCGATAGCGCCTATAGTCACCCCCTCTGGTAGCGGAATTTCATCGAGCCGGCGACCAACAACTTTAGAGGAGTTCTTGTCTCCGTGCGCGACAACTTCGATTGCTTCTGCCGCGCCGCGCCGCAGAGAATAAACGTTAGCCATATCGCCGCGGCGAATATGCGTTAGCAAGCTGCCAACGGTCACCTGATGGGGCGACAGGGCTATGTCGATATCTCCCCCTTCTACAAGATCTACATAGGCAGACTTGGTTATCAGCGCAATGACTTTGCGTGCACCCAGGCGTTTTGCCAGCAGCGAAGACATGATATTAGCTTCGTCGTCGTTGGTTAGCGCGAAGAATAAATCGGTGTTTTCAATATTTTCTGCCTGCAACAGGTCGCGGTCAGAAGCGCTGCCGTGTAATACAATGGCTTTCTCAAGTTGTTCAGACAACTGCTCGGCACGCTGCTTGTTAAACTCAATCACTTTTACGTGGTAGTTGTTCTCTATCGTGCTGGCAAGACGCGCTCCAATATTACCGCCGCCGGCGATGATGATGCGCTTGTAAGGATTTTCCGTCCGACGCAGCTCAGCCATAACGGTAGGGATGTGCTCTCTGGCGGCAATGAAGAATACCTCGTCGTCCACCTCCACCACCGTTGATGCCTCCGGGATGATGGGGCTGTCGCGCCGAAAAATAGCCGCCACGCGCGTGTCGCCTTTGGGTATGTGTTTACGGATTTCGCTTAATTCCTGGCCTATCATGGGTCCGCCATAGTAGGCTCTAATGGCGACCAGCTGAATACGACCACCGGCAAAGTCCAGAACCTGCAGCGCATTGGGGTGTTGCACCAGATGTTGTAAATAGGTGGTAACCAACGCCTCCGGGCTGATCCAGACGTCGATAGGAATGGCCTCGTTGCGAAATATATCTTCCCGGTTTTGATACTGGGGCGAACGAATACGGCTAATTTTAGTGGGTGTATGAAACAGGGTAAACGCAATCTGACAGGCGATCATATTGATCTCATCGCTATTAGTCACCGCGATCAGCATGTCGGCGTCTTCGGCGCCGGCTCTGCGCAATACATCGGGGTGGGAGGCGTGCCCGATGACCGTGCCGATGTCTAACCTGTCCTGCAATTCGTGCAGGCGCTCGGCGTCGATATCGACCAGTGTAATATCATTTTTTTCACCGGCGAGGTGTTCGGCCAGCGAACCGCCGACTTGACCGGCACCTAGAATAATAATTTTCATGTTATGCCGCGTGGTGTGTCGTTCAGCAGACTATTTTTGCTTAACAAGGCGTAGTAAAAACCATCGTGCGTATTACTTTCTGGCAACAGTTGGCGACCGTAACGACGATCTCTTCCCCAGCGAGCATGTATTGACTCATGGGCGGCGTCGTCTGTTTGCTTAATAAACGCGTCGATGATTTGTTCGTTTTCGTCCGGCAAAATCGAGCAGGTAGAGTAAAGCAATTTGCCGCCGGGTTTAAGCATCTGCCACGCAACTTGCAACAATTTACACTGCGTTTGAGTGAGTGGCGCTATGTCTTTGGCCTGGCGCAAGAATTTAATGTCGGGATGGCGGCTAATCACACCGGTTGCGGAACACGGCACGTCCAACAAAATGCGATCGAATAGCTCATCCTGGTTTTTACCGCGATGCCAGCGCTCGGGTTCGGCCAGGTCAGCGGCCAGCAACTGCGCATTGAGCTGTAAGCGATCGAGATTTTCTTGCACCCGCTGCAGTCGCTGCGGCTTGATATCGATAGCCAGTAGCTGCAGGTCGGGCTGCAGTTCGAGCATATGGCAAGTTTTCCCACCCGGTGCCGCGCAGGCATCAAGCACTGACTGACCCGCCTGCAGGTCGAGCAGCGGTGCGGCGAGCTGCGCACCTTCGTCCTGCACGCTGACTCGGCCGGCCGTAAAGCCGGGCAGGGACTGCACGCTAACGGCCTGTTTAACAATAATTGCCTGTGGTGCAAAACTGCAGGCATGGGCCGCAATATTAACTGCTTGCAGTTCCCGCAAGTAATCGTCGCGGCTACCCTGAAGCCTGTTAACTCGCAGTGTTAGCGGCGGTCGCTGATTGTTGGCGTGCATAATGGTTTGATAATCTTCCGGCCATGCGCTGCCAAGCCGCTCGCTTAGCCACTGCGGGTGTGCCAGCTGTTCATTGACTGCCAGCGCAGCGAACAGCGTTTCTTTGTTGCGGTCATACTTGCGCAGCACGCCGTTCACCAGCCCGGTTGCCCACTTTTTATTAATGTTGCGGCAGGCTTCTACGGTTTGCGACAACGCGGCGTGCCCCGGTGTGCGCATATAGCTCAGTTGATAAGCGCCAATCAGCAGTAGTGCATAAACGTCAAGATCTTTAGAGCGCAGCGGTTTGGCGAGCAGCGACTGCAGTATCGCATGCAGCTGAAAATACCAGCGCAGCACGCCAAAGCATAGCTCTTTAACAAAAGCGACATTGGCAGACGGCACGTTAGCAGTATGCTGCGGCAGCAATACGCTAAGTGAGCCTTTGTGTTGCAAAATACTGCTGATAAGTCGCGCGGCTGCCGCCCGCGATGCGGCCATCAGGCGGCAGTCTCGAAAGTGCTGCCTGGTTGAAATAACGCACCTTTTGCGTTCAAAACGGCTTCTGTGGCCAACATCTTTCCGCCCGGCAGCTGCAGCTGAATGACACGCAAAGCCTGTTTTCCACAGGCAACAACAATCGCGTCGCGCAGCACTTCAATGATAGTTCCGGGAGCGTGCGGCGAGGTGGTTTCCACGACGTCGGCGGCAGCTATTTTGATGCGAATATTGCCAAGTATGCTGTGCATCGTGTTGGCAGAATAGAAGGCACGCAGCTTGCGTTCTAGGCTGCTCGCCGGCAAGCGCCAGTCTATTTGCAGTTCCTGTTTGACTATTTTATTAGCGTAGGTAGCGCGTGCGTCGTTTTGTGGCTGTGGTGTGAGTGTATTGTCAGACAGCTGCCGCAGGGTGGTTAACAGGCACTTTGCGCCAATAGCAGCCAGCTTGACGCGCAGGCTTGCGCCGGTTTCAGCTGCATCTATCGCGCAGCTTTGGGTCATCAATACTGGTCCGGTATCTAGCCCCTCGTCCATCTGCATAATGGAAATGCCACTCTCAGCGTCGCCGGCTTCGACGGCACGCTCAATCGGGGCTGCACCTCTCCAGCGCGGTAGCAGCGAGGCATGAATATTGATGCAGCCGTGGGTGGGGATGTCGAGTACGGCTTTTGGCAACAGTAAACCGTAGGCCGCAACCACCAATACGTCAGGGCGCAGCGCACGCAGCTCCTCTAACGCCTCCGGGCTGCGAAAATTTTGTGGTTGATAAACGGCGATTGAATGTTGCAGTGCCAGCTGTTTTACCGGGCTTGCCAGCATGCGCCGACCGCGACCGCTGCGCCGGTCAGGCTGGGTATACACAGCGTCTACCGAATGCTGTTCGGCGTCTAACAGAGCCTGCAGCGCCTGTGCGGAAAAATCAGGGGTGCCGGCGAAAACAATCTTCAAGCTGGAAGCCGCCACAATGCTAAGCGCTTTTGCGCTGCTGTTTGAGTAACTTGTCTTTGATACGCTTGCGCTTTAGTGCCGACAGATAATCAACAAACAGCTTGCCGTCCAAATGATCGATCTCGTGTTGGATACATACCGCCATCAAGCCGTCAGGCGTGAATTCAAGCGGCTCGACGTTTTCGTTCAGCGCAGTGACTTTGACGTGTAGCGGTCGTTCCACCATTTCCTGGTAGCCAGGCACCGACAGGCAGCCCTCTTCGCACTCGGCGGTTTCTGCGTCTAGTACGGTAACCTCGGGGTTAATAAACACCTGCGGGTCGTTGCGTTCTTCGCTGACGTCGATCACCACAATACGCTGGTGTACGTTCACTTGAGTGGCGGCCAGACCAACCCCGGGCGCAGCGTACATGGTTTCCAGCATATCGCTGGTGAGCTGGCGAATAGCGTCAGTGACCTCCTGTACCGGTGTCGCTTTAGTGCGCAAGCGCGCATCGGGAAATTCTAAAATGTTCAATAGCGCCATAAAAATTGTGATCTAGCTTTAAAAATAATGTTTGGAGTTGGTCTGGCCGGAATCCAGCCGCTAACAATGCGTGCGTGCAGCGTAATTTGAAACACCTGCTATAGTTTAATTGTACTCTTTCCAGCGCAGCCAGTGAAAGCAAAGCATAGCTGCAGGTTAAGACACTGGCAGCCATAAAGAGTGCGGGTGATTGTTTCAAAAACCACTGTATAGATCACGTGCCGACCGATTCATTACCGGCGGCAGCAATGCACCGGCGTTAACCGAAATATATTGTCGGGCAAGGTGAATAGAAGGAATATATATGAAGAAAAATTTGCTCCTGAGCCTGGTTAGTCTCTGGCTGTGCTGCGTGGCAGCGAACGCCGACGATGTGATGTTACGCGATGGCCATCCCGACCATCATGTTGTCGTCAAAGGCGATACGCTGTGGGATATTTCCGGATCCTTTCTGCGCGACCCATGGCTGTGGCCGGAGGTTTGGCAAGTCAACCCACAGATAGCCAATCCACATCTAATTTATCCCGGTGATCGCATTAATCTAGTCTACCTGGACGGCAAACCCCGCCTGCGGGTAAAACGTGGCCCGATGGGCAATACCGTAATATTGTCGCCGAAGATGCGCACATCGGCAGCTGAAAGCGCTATTCCGACTATTCCACTGGAAAAGATCAACGCATTTTTGAGCCGCAGTCGTATCGTGCAAAATGACGAGCTGGAAGCTGCGCCCTACGCCCTGGCCGGTGGCCAACGTCACCTGATTACTGGCGCTGGCGATGAGCTGTATGCGCGCGGCAAGTTTCCCGAAGGTGAGACCGTGTTTGGTATTTATCGACGCGGCCAGGTTTTCAGCGACCCTGACACCAATGAATTTCTCGGTTTGGAAGCCACCGATATTGGCACCGGTAAATTGACCGATCTGGAGCGCGACCTGGGTACCTTGTCGATCACTCGCAGCAATGAAGAAATTCGCAACAAAGACCGCCTGCTAGCGTACAAAGAGCGCAAAATTACGGCAACTTTTCAGCCAAGCTCACCGAGTAGTGAAATCGATGGCTATATCGTCGCAGTTGAAGGTGGGGTCACTCAAATTGGCTTTATGGATATTGTCGCGCTCAATAAAGGCGAACGCGACGGTTTGATAGAAGGCAACGTGCTCGCCATCGACCGTGCCGGTGAAGTCGTACGCGATCAAATCAAAAATGATCTGGTGCGCTTGCCCGATGTGCGCGCCGGCCTATTGATGGTTTTTCGTACATATGAAAAAATGAGCTATGGAATCGTGCTACGCGCAACTCAGCCCCTGGCTGTAAAGGATCGCGTCCACAACCCGTAACGACTTTGTCTAGCTTGACCGTCGTTACCTTAACAAGGATGCAACGATGGTCAAGCCGAACGACACCACCCTTTTCTATGTAGCACTGCAATATATTGCCGGTCTTGGTGCACGCCGTACCGCCCAGCTGCTGCCAAAGTTTGACTCAATTCAACAATTTGTTAATGCCGATCCCCAGCAATTAAAATGCCTGCGTCTTACAGCGGATGTTATTGCTGGCTTGCGCGATCTCGCTCATCTTGGCCATACCAGCACTGCCGGTAAGCAAGCACTCACTGCGCTGCAACGACTTGACGCCGAGGGCTGGCACGCCGTCACCTGGGCAGACTCACATTACCC
>RCMY010000662.1_pt1 | contig 32630 bp, 29 predicted proteins | sample 2041341 | NCBI WGS metagenome assembly RCMY01 (sample SAMN09708234, study PRJNA481090) | Marine sediment metagenome, whole genome shotgun sequencing project. | reverse complement strand
CCGAGGAGTTGGACGTCCCTCCATGCCACGTCACGGTTGCGAAACAACGTGCGAACGTGGACACCGGCGGCATCGATTCGGAGGCGTTGCGCGCCCACGAACATCAAGGTGATCCACGCGGAACCACCGGCGAGCAATGCCGGGAGGGCCCAGCCAGGGCCAAACACCCGGACGTCGTACACCAGTCGCTCCCCCACCGACGTGACCACGAAACAAACCGCGCCGACAAAGACTGCGAGTCCACCCAGCCAGGGGGTCGGGACCACCACGTCGATGCCTTGCGGTTCGCCACGTTCCTCGTCGTGAGGCACAGGCATGGGAGCGCGGGTGACGGAGCTGGACACGGGGACTGAGGGTAGCCTGTCGCAATCATGGGCAGGCGTCTCGAGCGGAGCATCAAGCACATCGGCCGAACAGTCGTGACCGGATTGGCCTGCGTCGTGCTGTCGAATCCCGTTGCCGGGGCCCAGATCGAGGGCGAAACGTCGGCGACGACAACCGAAGCCACCATCGATTGTCCGACCTTCGACGAGGTCGACGCCGACGCGGACGCCATCTTCGTCGGCGTGGTCGAGGCGATCGATGACCCGATCGTCGACTATCGACTCGAGGTGCGCGAACGAGGCAGCATCACCACTGGCGGCGACATCGACAGAGCGGTGACGGTGTTCTACAGCGACAGTGCGCCCGCCGCCTTGATCGGCGATCGACTGCGGGTTCGCGTGTTCTTTTCGGACGGCGTGGCCACCAGCAATGTCACGTGCATGGCGACGACGACGATCGACGACGAGCCGGTGGAAGCCGCAACCGACGCTCTGGGAGCGATCGGTCGATCCGCCGGCCGCGTCGCGGATCGAGTTGGCCGGCTTCTCCTGATCGGTTCGGCGTTGATCTTTGCGGCGACCGCGATCGCCACCCTCTTGCGCCGCCTGTGGCCGCGCTTGCTGTAACGGTGGTTAACCGGCGTTTCTGATTGCGGCGGTGAGTTGCGTCTTGGTCATCGTCGAGCGTCCGGCGATGTTGCGCTTGCTGGCCTCGGCGTAGAGCTCGTCCTTGGTCTTTCCGGATGACTTCTTCGCCGGTGCTTTCTTGGCCGCGGTCTTCTTCGCTGCTGCCTTCTTCGCCGGAGCCTTCTTGGCCGCGGTCTTCTTCGCTGCTGCCTTCTTCGCCGGAGCCTTCTTGGCCGCGGTCTTCTTCGCCGGTGCTTTCTTGGCCGCGGTCTTCTTCGCGGCTGCCTTCGGCGTCGCCCCGGATCCGGCGACGGCTCCCTCCGCATCCGATACGGCGGACTTGACGCGGTTGACGAGGTCCTCGACCACTTCCTCCACCGCTTGGCCGAGTTGCTCGACCATTTCCATGACCTTGGTTAGTGCCTTTTGGGTTTCCATACCGTGAGGCTAGCCCCCTCTGCCGCCGCTAGGTTTTGACAGATGAACTCCGGAGCCAACCAAAGCGAGATCGAGTGGGGCCCCGACATCGAATTGACGCGCCCAGCGATGCTGATCGCCTTCGCCGGTATGTTCGACGCCGGCGAGGCTTCCACCGAAGCCGTCAGTCACCTCCAGCGACGGTGGCCTTCCAAGACGGTGGCGAGCATCGACCCCGAGACCTATTTCGACTTCACCCAACAACGTCCGGATATCCGAACCGACGACAACGGTGAGCGCGAACTCTGGTGGCCGGAGAACAATTGTGTGGCGGTACGCCCGACGCTCACCGGCGATGGACCCCGAGATCTCCTTCTGCTGTCCGGCATCGAACCGCATCTCCGTTGGCGATCCTTTGCCGACAACGTCCTCGAAATCGCTCGTCGTTGCGACGTCGACCTCATCATCACCCTTGGCGCCGCACCGGGCCGCCAGCCCCACAACCGGCCGTTCACCATCACTGCCAGCTCCTCGAACAAGGAGTTGGCGCAACGGCTCGGCGTCGGCCTTCCCAGCTATCAAGGTCCGACCGGGTTGGTCGGTGTACTCAACGATCGGCTCCACGCCGCAGGCCTCCCCATCATCGCCGTTCGAACCGCCGTCCCGCCCTACGTCCTCGGTGCACCGAATCCCAAGGGCGTCCAGGCGCTCCTTCGCCACCTTGGCAACTTGCTCTCCATCGATACCGGCCACGAAGACCTGCACGGCCGAGCGCTGGATTGGGAAACGCAGGTTTCCGCCGCGGTCGAGGGCGACACCGACGCCCAACGTTTCTTCGCGCAGCTACTCTCCGACTTCGACGAAGACGAGGCGCAGATGTCCGAGGACGAGGTCGATCCTGCGGCGCTCGCCGACGAGGTCGAATCCTTCCTACGGTCCCTCGGCCACGACGACTGATCGCCCGCGGCGTCAGGCGGCCCGCCAACCCGAGCTGCGATGTCGTGCAGGCCGTACCAACGATGCCGATTCCATCACGCCGTCGTTCACCACCACGCCGCGCCCCGCGAGTCGGACATCGGCCCCGATGCGTCCGACCGCTGCGAGCAACTCGGGATCGAGCACGTCCGGGCGAACCAGTACGCCGCTGCGACCCGAGCGCACCTCGTGCGACCAGTGTCCGAACGCAGATCGAAGGCGGCCGTAGCGGGCACCGGCGATGAGCGCCGGGCGCCCGGGTCGGGCGAGGGCCTCGGCAATCGCGCCCGTCGCGTCGCTCAACAAGGTCACGTCGTCCACCACCACGACGGCGTTCGGGCCGGATTGATCGAGCGCGTCCACAAGGTCGTCATAGCGTTCGACCCGCGCGTCGTCGGGCGCCTTGATACCGCCGACCACAACCGTCGGCCGGGTGTCGACGAGTTGTTCGACCAACAACTCGAGCAACGCGCCACACTCCTCGCCGACCGGTCCGGCGACGAGCGCACACCCGCCGGAGACCACATCGAGGTACGCGGGCTCCAGGGTTGTTGTCGACTGGCCGACGACAACTCGCACCACCGACGACGACACAACAACCGGCCCACCCAACCCGTCTGAAGTGGGATGCGCCATCGCTTCGGGTATCACCAGCGCCGGAACGAGGCCGGGACGCGACCGGTCGATGAGTTGTCCGACCTCGACCGACGCGAAGACCACCTCGTCGCCGGCTGCGTTGGTGCCGCGTCTGCCGGCGACCAGGTCGAACCGTTGCCCGAAGATCGATTGCAGACGCACCAGGCCCGAGGCGACGCCTGCGCCGCCGACCAGCAAGCCCACGTCGGCCCGTGCTCCTGAGGCTGCGATTCGCTCTATCGTTTCGAGGTGTTCACGACCATCGGAGCGAACGATGGCATCGAGGTCGTCGATCACCAACACGACCGGTCCGTCGGATCGATCCGAGGCTGCAACGCGAGCGTTCAGCACCTCGAGGAGCCGCTTGACGCGCACCGCATCTACCACTGCCGCCACGGTGCCGACTCCGGGGACCGATGCCAGCGCCTCGCCGTGGGATGTCGCTGCGATCACCTGCACCTGGAGCGACGGACACGCCGAGAACCAGCCGGCGAGTACCGCCAGCAGCGCAAGTCCATCTCCGCCGAACAGTCCGACCGGCACCAGCGGATCGGAGAGCACCAGCGGTACCTGACGTTGATCGTCGGGCTCATCGACCCGTCCACACGATCCATCGTCGTCCAAGGTGATGTCGGAGCAGAGCGGAGCCGGCCACGGCACTCGGGGCGCGTGATCACCGCCGGCGAGCACTGCCGCTTCGACGAGACGGTCGATGTCTCGCCAAGCGGGCTCGTCGTTCGGGGCTGACTCTCGTTCGAGCACCGGGTGCGCCTCGACGGCAACGTTGCCGACTTCGGGAGTCGTAGCCGTGACGATCGCTCCTTGGAGTCGGATGGTCTCGCCAGGACCGAGACGGACGATCGCTCGTCCAGGAAATCGGCGATCGATGTGCAGCGCGTCGGGCGCATCGATGATGTCCGTCGAGTCGGCGACGTCGGCCACCCGCAGCGCAATGCGGATGGACGTATTGGCCCGAATGTCGGCTCGGACGGAACCGCTCGGACGTTGCGTGGCGAGCACGAGATGCACGCCGAGACTCCTCCCCCGCTGCGCGATCCCGATGAGCGCGTCGAGAAAGTCCGGCAGATCGGCCGCGAGCGTCGCGAACTCGTCGATGACGACGACGAGCCGGGCCAGGCCGGCCTCGTTCGCTTCGGGCGCGAGCATCGACTCCGCTCCCACCGAGCGCAGAATCGACTCCCGGTAGTGCAGTTCTGCCCGCAGGCAGCGCAGGGCCCTCGCAGCCATGCCTTCGTCGAGATCGGTCACCACGCCCACCACATGCGGAAGATCTGCGCACACGTCGAAAGCCGAACCACCCTTGTAGTCGATCAGCACAAGGTTCACGGCCGCCGGGTCGTAGTTTGCCGCCAAGGCACAAACGAGCGACCGGAGAAGCTCGCTCTTTCCCGATCCGGTCGTGCCGCCGATCAGCGCGTGTGGACCGTCTGCCACCAGGTCGATCTCTACCGGACCATGCTCGTCGGCACCGAGCACGACCTGCAATGTGTGGCGTCGGGCTTGGCCCCAACGCGTCGCCATGCTGGCCGGCGTGGGCTCGGGCATTTCGAGTATCGACGACAGCGCCACCAGCGAGGGAAGGCCGGCGTCCAGCCGACACGCATCGGGGTCATCGAGCGACGCCAGGCGTCGGGCGAGGTCGAGCGCGGCGCCCTCGCTGAGCCCACCGAGCATCTGCACCGAGTGCGGACGTGCCTCGTCGGCCGGGTCGGCGACCCGAGATCGCACCACAGCACCGCCGTCACGCTGCGCTCGAACCACGAGGTGGGTGTTCGCCGGCAGCTGGTCTTCGTGATCGACCAGGACCAGAAGTGCAGCCGAGGAGTGCAACAGCGAGCGTCCTCCGGCGTTGCGACCTCGGAGTTGGTCGATGCCGTCGATGACGCCGACCACCAACGAATCTCCGGATTGGCCCGTGCCCCCCGGGCCCTCGTCGGTATGGGGCAACCACGAAGCCCAGGACCATCCGTGCCGTCGACCCTCCCGAGCCCGTACTTCAACGCGAAGCGTTGACGGTCCGTGATCGACGACAAGCTGCGCCACGATCCATCGCACAAACGCCGCTCCCGATGCACTGTCGCCCACGACCCCAACGATGAACCCGGGCCGCAACGTGCATTCGACGGGCGCTTCCAACAGGCGCGCTCGTGTTTGAGGCCAGTGCCCGTCATCGGTCGCGAGACTCGGCGCCCACCAAAGCTTCCCCGCCCCGAAGTGCACGGTGCCGTGGTCGACATGGTCGAGCGTGCGCCGCCACAGGTGCGCGTCGGCGTCAGCCGCAGCGCACTGCAGCGCTGCCTCCACGGGGGTCCTGCTTCTGCGGGCCAACACGAACGACTCGGCCGCCGCGGTGACGAGATCGTCGACGACCTGAGCGGCAGCCGCGTTTTCTCGCGCGACCTCGCGCTGCTCCACCCGGTTTCGTCTGCGACCCTCGAGCCACGACCCGACGGCGATGAGTGGCCCGAAGGCGGCGAACATGGCGAAGCGTGGCCCGAAGAAAACCATCATCGGAATCGCCACGACCATGGGCACGGCGACCGCCGACCAGCTGAACGTCGGTTTGGTACCGGACGCAATCCGCCGTTCTGGCAGAACGAGCGGGCCCGGCGGTTCGTGGAGGTCGCGACGTGGCGACCGGTGGAAGGGGCGAAGCCCGGTGCGATGGGTTGCCCAACAACCACCAATCGTGCTGCCCATCGGACCGCCCAAGGGCGGTTCACCGCTCAATTCCGCGCCGATGCGAAGTGGGAGCTCGTCGGCTCTGTGACTCGCGCCGAATGGCCAGCCGTCTATCCACAGCTGGGGCGCAGGGGCGAGCCCCACGGCCGCGGCCACATCGGCCGCCGTGACGCCGGCATCGGGTCGCACGTTGAGCGCGACCCGACGCCGAATGCCGCCCGAGGCGACCATCACGTCCACGTCAGCCCGCCGTATGGTCGAACGCGGTCGAGGCATTCGCCAGCTCGGCGCCGATGAACGACGCGTTGTCGGTCAGGCTCTGTTGGAGTGCGACCAGATTCGGCGCAAATGTGTCGGACCAGAGCGCCCGAAAACGATCGGCTCGGGCCCCCTGCCAGGTCGTTCCCTCGAGTGCTCTCGACATCGTGGCCAGCAGGTCGCCGACCTCCGCCGACTGTGCGGCAAAGAGCTTGCCGAGCGAATCCATCTCGCCTTTGGACATCATCAATAGGTCGTACATAGGTCTCTCTTCTTTCACGTGATTGTGGGAGGCAGTGCAACTGCGAGAAGGGGGCGTGGATGAAGGATCGACGCACCGCGTCAGCCGGGGCCGAGCGACGCTTCGAGCAAGGAGTACAGATCGGTGAGTTCGTTGTGGCTGCCGGAGGTGGTCGATTGGAACCACACGGCGAAGTCGTACAACTCGGCCGCCGTCGCCTCAGGATTCTCGAAGACAGGATCGCTTTCGGGCAATTGAATCTCCCCGTCGCGAAACCACGGCGAATCGGCGATCAGATGGACCTGAAGGTCGGGTCGAGCATCGAGAAGTATCTGCAGGTACCGCACTTGGATCCCAACGGGGAACGGCACCGGTAGCTGCGCGCTCGACGGCGGCTCGAGGGGCACTTCGGCGAGGGCGACCGCGCTCAGGAACTCGTCGAAGTCCGGCAACGACGTCGGCGAACCGTCCAACAGGTCTGCGGCGACTTCGTTCGCCGCCAGGAGCAGCAACCGTGCCGGAACCGCCGGAACGCCGAGGCTCGAGATGGCCGGACCCGCCAGAGTCCGCAGGACCGCCAACACGTTGGCAACGAGGCCATCGAACCCATTGTTGGCCGCCCGTGCGGTTGCCGCCTGTTCTGCGAGCGCCAGCCAGACCAGGCGGGCGGCCTCGTTCACGCCCCGTATGCCGACGTCTACCCGATCGACTGGTCGGTCGCCCAGATCGTTCATCGTCAGATCGAGCCGGCGCATCGCATCGTCGATGACCCCGGCCAGCACCGCCTCGCGTACGACCGCATGTTCGAACAGCCTCAACAAGACCGGCAGGACCGCCGCCCCCATGGCCGGGGAGTATGCCGAACGGGTCGGATCGGGCACCACCAGGTACCAGTGGGCAACCAGCCAGTCGCCCACGGCCATGGCGGCCGGCAGATCGACGCCGTTCGTCTCGATGGCCGGTGCGAGGCCGTTCCAGATCCGGTGCACCTCAATCGGGCCGGCGGCGTCCGCCCACGCGAACGCCGCCTGCATCACCTGGGCCCGCAAATCAGCGATCGGGACGGGATAGGGAGGTGCTCCTGCGGCGGAGTGAACGGCCGAGACGTCGAGCAGCCAGGGAGCCAACGCCTCGTCCTGCACGATCGCGCCGGCGGCTGCCGGTTGCCGGAGAACGGCCTCGAGGAACAACGTCACCGGGTCGACGAACTCGTCGTTCACCGTTGCGAAGCCGGTGAGCCACCGTCGCCCTCCAGGCAGTACCGCAGTGACGACGGCCGTGTCGGCTACGGCCAGGCGACGACCAACCGCGACCAGGAAGTCGCCGTCGTAGGTTCCGGCATGCATGACCACCAGGAGCTGCCCGAGCTGCTCGTCGTCGAGCCCCTCGACCATGCTGATCAGCCCATCCGGGTCGGTCATCGTCGCTGCGGCAAGCAACACCCCCATGGCATCGACCATCACGTCGATGTCGGCTGCTGTCGTGTCGAACCCATCGAACTGCATGGTTCCACTCGGTGGTCCCCAGACGAGTGGATTGGTCGCCTGATCGTGCGACGACTCTGCCAACACCAACAGGTCGATCGCACTGCCGACCAAGACGGTAAACCAGCTCGGCCCGAGCGAATCGATCAACGTCTGGCCAACTGCGGCGTCTTCGAGGGCCAGCGGCGCCAATGCGAGGATGGCAGACCATCGTGCTTCACCGCCGACAAGAGCGACGTCGATGACGAGGTCCCACAACGATCCGGGCGCGTTGGGTGTGGTGGGCAGAGAGTAGATCCCGGCGATCGGCTGGGCTTCGGTTTGCAGAATCCAGTCGAGCCGCCACGCCAGATCTGCGTGATCGATGCGCAGACGATCGGCGGCGAGCGCCGCGGGGGGGGGCGGCCAGCTCCCGATCCATTCGCCGATGAGGGGTGCGATGCGGCGCTCGAATGCAGCCAACTCGAGTGACCAACCGTCCAGACGATCGATGGCCGAACGGTACGCACTGCGCAGCGCCCCGGCCGGACCGAAGACGATTCCCACCCGATCGCTCCCCACCCCAGTGCCCGCCACCCCAGCGGCCCCCACCCCAGTGGAATCGACGTCGCTCACGTTGCCCTCACGATCCGACGAGTCCTTCTTCGGCACGACCGGCCTCTTCGGCGAGTTCCGCGGCGTCTCGCGCCTCGACGAAGCGCCGGGCATCCTGGTCATGGCCCAGTGCGGCCGCACGCAGCGCCGACCTGACCTCGCCGATCTCTCGCTGCAGAAGCAGGAGTCGATGTTCGATCGTGCCGAGCCAATATCGACTGAGCTCCGCCGCTCCACCGGCCCACACCGAAGCCGTGTGCAACTCGCGCACGGGCGCAGAAATGCTTCGGCTGCTCACCTCGTACGTCGAGAGCTGTTGTTCGAGTATTCGGCAGGCGTACGCGCGGTCCTGTGCGAGGAGAACCTGGACGTGCAACTCAGCGGCATCGCTCATTGCGGCGCTTTCTTCTCTTCGCCGCGCGCTCCGTCGACGGGCGACGGGCAGCTGCGCGGTTCGGCTTCGGGGAGAAGTGCGCTACGAGGGTGATACTACATGAAAGATATTGTTAGTCAACTCACGTCGTCGGTGGGATCGGTTTTCGGAATCGGGTCGAACGCCCGCTTCATGGCACCCAAGGGGTCCTTCTTGAAGGCGGCGGCCGTGGCCGTGTGGCCCGCGAGCGCCTGCAGCTCTTGACCGGCCCGCATTGCGGCCCTGGCCCCCCACACGTCGAACGATCGGTGTACCGATCGTTTGTTGATCTGCTGCAAATCGGACGGCACCTTGGCGACCTTCTGGGCGATTGCCAATACCTGGGCCTCGAGCTCGTCGGTGGGAAAGGACCGATTGGCGAAACCGATTGCCACCGCTTCGTCGCCGCTGTACGAGTCGCCGGTGAGCATCATTTCCATCGCGTTGCGCATCCCGACGATCGGCGTATGGAACTGCCAGTCGGGCGGGCTCGCAACCCGCACGACCGGATAACCGATCTGGGCCTCGGACGCCACGTACACCAGGTCACATGCGGCGGCGAGTTCCGTTCCGCCTGCCATGGCGTAGCCGTGCACCTGGGCGATGACGGGTTTGGCGAGGTCCCACATCGAGAACCAGCCATCGGTGGCCTGTCTGGCCCACTGCCCGTCACCCGGCGCCGAATACTGTGGCGGGTCGTCCATCAACGCCCCACCGAGGTCATAGCCCGACGAGAAGCAGGTTCCGGCGCCGCAGACGATCGTCACGCGCACGTCCGGATCGGCGTCGTGCATCTGGAGTTGCTCGAACAATTGGGAACGCAACGGCGTCGATATGGCGTTGCGCTTCTCGGGCCGGTTCAACACGATGCGCCGCACATTGGGCGCAGGGTCCTCGACCAGGATGAGGGGTTCAGCGGTCATGCGCGTGGCTCCGTTTCGCTCAGTTCTGCGGCAATCTCGAGGCCGCGCTCGGTCTCGCTTCGAATGATCATGCCGGTGATCCCGGCCGGAACGACCTCGGACCACCGGGAGCGGATGCGAGCTTCGTCACCGATCAGCGCGCCGTCTTCGATGTATTCGTCGGGCACCGCAGCCACCGCCGCCTTCTTATCGCCCTCCAGCCAGAGTTCTTGGATCCGCTCAGCTGCTTCGGGATACCCCCGTCGCGCCATCGAGTCTCGGTGATAGTTGTGGGACTCGGATCCCATCCCGCCGACATACATCGCCGTGAGCGGCTTCTTCGCAGCAATTGCGGCCGCGACGTCGTCGGTGAATTCGATCGACAGACCGGTGAAGATGTCGAACCGGTCCCGCTCGAACCCATCGGCGCGGCGGGCGAAACCCTCGTCGATGACCGGCCCGTAGACCTCGCTGCCGGTTGGCCCGAAGCCCATCGGTAGCCACCCGTCGGCCACCTCGGCGGCCAAGGCGGTGTTCCGGGGACCACCGGAAGCAATCCAGATCTCGATCTCGCCGGCCGGATGAAGAATCGATTTCAGCGGCTTGCCTTGACCGATCGAATCAGCACCGTTGTACGGCAACGAGATCGCTGCGCCGTCGTGGGTAACCGGCCCCTCCCGATTGATGATCTTGCGCATGATCGCGACGTAGTCGCGTAGCTGCGCGTTGGGAGACCCCCACGGACGTCCGTACCAACCCTCGACGATCTGTGGCCCTGACACCCCGATACCGATGATGGTGCGACCGCCGCCGGCGAGCGCGTCGATGGTCATGGCAGCCATGGCGGTCGCGGCCGGGGTACGGGCCGCAAGTTGCACGACCGAGGTGCCCAACTTGATCTCGGTTGTGAGCGCAGCCAGGTACGCCAGCGGCGACAGCGCGTCGGAACCGTAGGCCTCGGCGGTCCACACCGAGTGAAACCCGAGTCGCTCCGCGAGCTGCACCTGACCAACGGGCACTTCGAGCGTCGCGCCGCGGTAGAGATCAAGTCCAAGGCCAAGCTTCATCGGAACTCCCAGAGAGGTGCAATAGGCCTAGCCAAACAGCAGGGCGGCAACGAACACAAGGCCGCCGAAGAATGACGAAGCGAACGCCAACCCGGTGGCCCCCGCTGCGGCACTGAGACGGGCCGGTTGCACGGCCCGAAGTCCCTCGAGGGCAGCGCCCACATTGGTATCGGCCAGCACGTCGACCTGGGCTTTGAGTTCGCGGGCGAGGCGAGCGAAACCCAACACCGAACGGTCGGCCGAAACGACAGCGTCGGCGACATTGCTCACCGAAGCCCCGAGCTCTTCGCGTGACCCGGATCGAGCCGCCAAATCGGCCGGCAGCGCAACGACCGACGCCAAAGACTTGCGGAACTGCCAGAGACCCAGGGTCGGGACCAGCATCACCACCGCGAAAAGCACCCCGGCGATCGGCCATCCGAAGCGCCAGAAACCGGCGAACATGAGCAGCACCCCGAACGCGTTGACGGCCATGACCCAGAGCACCGAGCGCCGCAGGAGACCCGCGATCGAAGCGACCCGTCGCGCCACGTCTCCGACGTTCATCGTCGAAACACCGAGACCAGCGTGGCGATCAGCAGCGAAAGATCGCGGCGCAGACCGATGTGTTCGACATACTCGCAATCCAATGCGAGCTGCTCGTCAAAAGATGCAGCGGAGCTTCTGGAGAGCTGGGCCGGCCCGGTGAGGCCCGGCCGTAGCGCGTGGCGTGGGTGATCGAGCAGCCGTGCGGACACCGCGTCCTGCCAGGTCAGTGGCTGTGGGCCCACGAGAGACATCTCGCCGCGCACCACATTTATCAGCTGCGGCACTGCGTCGAACCGCCACCGATGCACCCGGCCGGTAGCCGCGGTGCGGTGAAACGACACCCGCACGCCGGTGGCTGCATCGGCTCCCGGATCGGCTGCTGGATCGTCACTGGCTCGGGGATCGCGAAGGTCGAGTTCACGAGATGCCCGCTTGGTCCGAAGTCGTCGCATTTCGAAAGGACGCGAACGCTGGCCGACGCGGAACTGCTTGATGAAGACGGGTCGCCCGATCGAGACGCGCACGATCAGCGCGGCCAGCACCAGCAGCGGGGCGACGAGGGCGAGCAACAGCGTGGCCACCACCAGGTCGAAGGCCCGCTTTCCGAATCGCGTGTACCAGGTGGCCGGGATTTCGATCGGCTCCTGGGGATCGGTCGACGCACCGACGGGCCCACGCGTGGGGACGGCGCGTGTTTCGGTGTGTTGGGAAGCGTCGGAGCGACTGGCCATCCCCCTATCTTCCTGCCAATCAGTTGTGCGGTGGTGGACCCGACGGCCGCACGAAGTCGGCCCGGGCCACTTCGCAGGCCAGACGTTGCCCACAGCCGTCGAGGTGATCGTTGACGAGCCCCATCGATTGCATGAATGCATACGCCGTTGTCGGTCCCACGAATCGAAACCCGTAGCCCTTCAGCCCTTTGCTCAGTGCGGTTGACTCCGGCGTCAGCGCGATCGAACCCAGGGTGGCGTAGTCGAGTGTTCGAGGTCGGCTCTCCTCCGTTGGCTCGAATTGCCAGACGAAGGCCGCGAACGACCCGTGGTCGGCGACGATCGATTCGAGGCACTGCGCATTGTTGATCGCCGCCTCGATCTTGCCGCGATGCCGAACAATCCCTGCGTCGTCGAGCAACCGTTCCACATCTGCGGCCCCGAACCCGGCGACGATCGAGGGGCTGAAATCGCGAAAGGCAGCTCGAAAGGCGGCCCGTTTTCGCAGGATCGTCAACCACGAAAGGCCGGACTGGAAGCCTTCGAGGCAGACTTTTTCGAAGAGCCGGGTGTCGTCGCCGACGGGTTTGCCCCACTCGTGATCGTGATAGTGCTGGTACGCAGGGTCGTCCCCCGCCCACCAACAACCCACCGCGCCGTCGACGTAGTTGTGCAATCCGGCCGGGATGGGAGTGTTCACCATGCATCGAGACGGTACCTCGCCGCTGCGCCGGGCCCGGCGACGTTTCCTAATGGCGGTGCGTCCGAGGGCCGACACTTGCTCACGATGGCTCATATCGACGCGGACAGTTCCTCGACCGGCGCTGCGCCGTCGACCGCGCCGCAAAATCACGAGCCGGACATGGGGTCGGTCCACGCAACGAAACACGCCGCAGACGTCGCGCTCGACCACTTTGGCAGGCACTTTGCGACCTCCACGCAGCCAATGGTGCTGTTCGGACCGGATTTCCGGATGCTCGCCGCAAACGAAGCAGTCCAACGACTGACCGGGCACGACTTCGCCGCGTCATGGGTCGGCCGGAACATCGGCGATGACTTCTTGACCTTCGCCGATCCCGACGGCGTCGTGACCTCGGTGATTGCACTCTTCGAGGGCCGATGCGAGCAGTTCGACTTCGAATGTGAACTGACGACACCGGATGGCCACCACAAATACCTGCGGATAGCGATCGAGGGCCTTCGAGCGGCAGACGGGTCGATCACCTACATGGCCGGCTTCGCGAGCGATGTCACCGACCTCCGACGAGCCGAATCCAAACTCGCCCGACAGCTGCAATTCGAAACCGTTCTCAACGAGACGAACAACGCACTGCTGAAAGCAGAGAACGGGAGCGACGTCGCCGAGATCATCAACGCCGGCACCGTCGCGCTGGCTCGCCTCGCGTCAGCCAAGCGGGCGTTTGTCTGGAAGATCGACGACGATGGCGACGCCACGATGCCCCTCGATTGGTGTGCGCAGAGGGCCCAGCCGGTTTCCATCACCGAACGTTCTATTCGCAAGGACCGAGTTCGGGACGCGCTCCCTGCGATGGCCGAAACGGGTGTCACGACCGTCGCCGGCGTCGACGTTCCGGGGCTCGCCACGATCGAAGGAGCCGATCGGTTGATGGCCATCGTCGCGCCGGTGTGCGTTGGCGAACGCGACAGCGAGCAGCTCGTTGCGATGATCGGCATGGTCTTCGACGCCACCGCGCCCGGCGACGATACGGGAATTGCATCGGCCCATCTTGCCGACCTTGCCTTGATCTTCACGCGGACTCGCAAGTCCCTCGAGCGTCGACGGCTGGCCGATGTCCGCGCCGAATATGCGAAGTTCGTCAACCATGTCGGGGCCCAGTTCCTCACGCCGGGAGATGCCGATCAGGACAAACGAATCGAACGAGCGCTCGGCGACCTGGGAAGCATGATCGGCGCGCACCATGTGCAACTGCGCACCATCGACTGGGAGTCGATGGTGAGCACGGTTTCCGTCGAGTATTGCGACCGGAGTACCGGCTCGACCTTTTCGATGCTGGATGACTTCGCAACCATCGACCTCAACGATCCGGGCATGCGCGACATCGCCTCTCGAACCGTGCCGAACCAGTTTCCCATGGGCGACTACAACTTCGATCCCAGCCTCGACGACGCGACGGTCGTCTTGAGCGTTCCCCTCGTCGTCGATGACGTGGTCACCGCAACGATCAATGCGGTCGCAATCGGGCATGGCCAGTTCTCCGCCGATCAAATATGGATGGTGCACTCGATCGCCGGGCTCATCACGCAGCTCCAACTCCGGCAAGCCGCCGAAGAGGAACTCCGACACCGGCTCGAGCTCGACCACATGGTTCGCACGATCGCCATCGACTTCAACGAACTCACGTCCGACACGATCGCCGGTGGCCTGCAGCGAGCGCTTCGCCGCATCGGCGAGACGCTGCGGGTGGACCGAGCAGCCCTGTGTCGTTTGAACCAGCAGGCGAGGACGATCCTGCTGGCAGAAGAGTGGGTCAAAGATCCGCGACGAGCGGTTCCCGCGTCAGACCGGCTGGTCTCCGGTGACGATTCGGCCACCGTGACGATGCTGCTGAAGTCCACGATTCCGATCTTCCGAACCCCTGATTCGATCGCCAGCAGCCTCGCCAAGATGATGCCGCAGGGCGTCCAAGTCGTCCACATTCCGCTCGTCCGAGGTGGCGTTCCAGTCCTGAGTATCAACTTCGAAGCCGATGCCGGGCGGGTGTGGACCGATGCCGAACTCGGCGCTATCCGTTCGATCTCCGCGCTTGTCGTGCAGCTCGACGCTCGTGTCGAAGCCGAGCGTTCGGTGCTTCGACGGTTGGAGCTCGAAGACCTCACGCGGGCCATCGCCACCGACTTTCTCGATCTTGGCAACAATTCTCGGGGAGCCGGCCTCGACCTCGCCCTCGCCCGTCTCGGTCCCGGGATCGGCGTCAACGTCATCAGCCTCTGGCGAGTCGACAACTCGGCATCCACCTGCACGCTGCGCAACATCTGGGGCACCGAGGTAGCCGAACCCACCGACCGCGTGCTCGACACCAGAGACGACCCGGCTCTCGCCAATCTGACCAACGGCAACGGCGCCTCGGTCGAGATCGTCGCGTTGGGCACGCTGCCGATCACTCGCTGTCCGCCGGGGCCCGGGAGCGCCGCATATGCCTCGCTCAGGGACGCAGCGGGCGTGGTCCGAGGGCTGATCGGCTTCGAGCGGGTCGAGCAAGAACCGTTCTCGAACGAAGAGCTGGGAGCGATCGAGACCGTCGCGTCGATGCTCGTACAGGTGGACGCTCGCCTCGAGGCGGAGGAGTACTTCACGTCGGCGTTCGACAACGCCCCGGTGGGCGTGACGATGCGAGATGAACGGGGCCGATTGCTCGCGTGCAACCGTGCCTACGAGGCATTCATCGGTGCAACGCAGGAGCAACTCTTGGCCGACGTCGACGACTCTCTCGGTCCGCGATCGACAACAGAGCGCGAGGCCTCGCTCGTCGACGGCGCGAGCGACGAGATCGCGTTCCGTCGTGTGGACGACAATGTGGTGTGGGCAAAGGTGTCGACCACCCATGTCCGCCAACCCGACGGGCAAACCAAGCTCATCTTGAGCCACGTCGAGGACACGACCGAGCGTCGCCACGCGGTCGAGCAACTCGAGTATCAGGCAAGTCACGATGAACTGACCGGCCTCGCCAACCGTCGCGTCTTTCTCGACGAGTTGAAATCTTGTCTTTCGGAGCCGCCACAGCCTGACCAGGCTGCGGTCCTGCTCCTCGACCTCGATCGGTTCAAGGTAGCGAACGACTCCCTCGGCCACAGCGCCGGCGACGACATCTTGCGCACCATCGCAAATCGGCTGCGATTCGCCGTGCGCCCCGGCGATGTTGTCGCGCGCCTCGGCGGGGACGAGTTCGTCGTACTCCTCCGCGGCCCGGTGGATGAACTGGAAACCACGACGGTGGCAGAACGACTGTTGTCGTTGATCAGCAAGCCGATCGAAACCGGTGGCGGCGAAGTCCAGACCAGCTGCAGCGTCGGCGTCGCCTTTCCGTCACCGGCTGACGAAAGCATCGAGGATGTGTTGCGCCACGCGGACGCGGCGATGTACCAAGCCAAGAGTCGTGGTCGCGACCGTTTCGTCGTGTTCAACCAAGAGCATCGAGAGGCGCTGGCCCAGAAGGTCCGCCTCGAACGGCAGCTCCGCATCGCCATCGACGAGCAGAGTCTCATCTTGTTCTACCAACCGGAGATCGAACTCGCGTCCGGCCGCATTCTCGGTGCCGAAGGCCTCATCCGTTGGCAGCATCCCGAGTTCGGCCTCTTGACCGCCGGCGCGTTCATCGAACTCGCCGAAGAGTCCGGCCTCATCGTCGACCTCGGTCGCTTCGTCCTCGACCGCGTATGCCGACAGGGCGCGGAGTGGAACGCCGCGTTCTCCCATCCTTTCGTGGTTCGTGCGAACGTCTCGGCGCGGCAATTGGAACGCACCGAGTTGGTCGGCGAGGTGAAGGCAGCCCTCCGTGAGGCGAACCTTCCGCCCGAGCAGTTGTGCCTGGAAATCACCGAGACCGCCTTGATGCGCAACATCGAGGATTCGCTTCGCATTCTCGGTGCGTTGAAGGACATTGGCGTCCAGTTGGCGATCGACGACTTCGGCACGGGTTTTTCCTCGTTGGCCTACCTCAAGCGGTTCCCGGTGGATGTGTTGAAGATCGACCAGGCCTTCGTATGTGGCCTCGGTTCCGACCCCGACGACGAGGCGATCGTGCGTTCGGTATTGAGCATGGCGAAGGCCCTCGATCTCGATGTGGTCGCAGAAGGCATCGAAACCGAACAGCAACGCCAGATGCTGGTCGACATGGGCTGCCAACGCGGTCAGGGGTTCGGACTCGTCCGCCCTGCGCCCCCCGCCGAATTGACGGATCAGCTCCGTCGCGGCGCGATCGACCTCGGCGTCGCGGCCTCGGCATGACATCGGCATAGGCTTACCGGACCACGAACCGGCTCGTGGCCCTGACATGCCCAAAGGAAATCCAATCTCATGCGTATTCGCCGCGGTGGAACCAAAGCTACTCGGAGCCGATCCGGTGGGTCGCAGCGCACGAGCGCCCCTCGCCAGTCGCCCCAGCCCACATCCAGGAGCGGTGGACTCGGTGGTGGACTCGGAGGCGGTCTCGGTGGGCTGGGCAGCGGTGCCGCCGGCAAGAAGGCCGGCGGTGGCGGCATGATCATGATCCTGCTCGTCGTCGGCGCGGTCTTCTTGATGAGTCGCGGCTGCAGCGGAGCGAGCCTCGGCGGCGGCACGGCCGGCACCTCGGACGGCGAATCCGGCCGGATCGGCGAACGCACCGAACTCATACGGGCCGATCCCATCAATCGCGACCAACTGAGCGACGCCGACCGTCAGCGCATGGACGACTACGCACTCGATGCTGCCGACGACATCAACGCCTACTGGGCGGCAACCTTCGAGTCCGTCTACGGCAGCCGGTACGAAGCCCCCGAATTCTTCCCGTTCGACCCCGAAGGCTCGCAGTCACTGTCCTGTGGTCAGCGGCTTCCCAACGACGTGGTGGCGAACAACGCGATCTACTGCCCGCCCGAGGACTACCTCACGTGGGATCAGCGGTTCCTGTTCCCGAAGCTCTACGACAACTTCGGCGAGGCATCCATGGCCGTCGTGTTGGCCCACGAGTGGGGGCACGCAATCCAAACCCGAGGCGGTGTCGAGGGTCCGACGATCCTCAAGGATCTGCAAGCCGACTGCTTTGCCGGCGCGTGGATCGGCAGCGTCCAGCGGGGCGAGAGCCAATCGATCGACCCGTTCTCCAACGCCGAGTTCGACGGTCCTGTCGCCGGCTTCTTGTTGCTACGCGACCCGCCGGGGTTCGATCCAACGGCGCAGGGTGCACACGGAACCGGCTTCGACCGGATCGGCGCCTACGAGGACGGCATCAACAACGGACCGGAACAATGCGCGCAGTACGGCCAGGTCGAGGGCTTGCCCCGCATCGTCGACCTGTTCTTCACCGAGGACGATGCCGGCGGCGAGGGCAACCTCAACCTCGATGAAACCCTCGATTTCACCCTCGCCGGCCTGAACAATTGGTGGAACGACGAGGTGGTCGCCAACACCGGCGAAGACCAAATCGGCACCGAGCCCTACCAACCGAGTCGCGGCGGCCAGACCACATGCGAAGACTTCGCCACGGAACCCGGGCCGGTGTTCTGGTGCGACGGCACGGGGCGTATCAGCTACAACGCCGACGTCGTGGGCGACATACACAGCGATCTCGGCGATTTCGCGGTCGCGCTGTTGTTCGCCCGAGAGTATGGGCAAGCACTGATCGACTTCGACGATGCCCGCATGAGCGACCTCGAACGCGATATCGCATCCCACTGCCTCGCAGGCAGTTGGACCCGCGGGGTCTACGACGGCCAACTGCAGGTCGGCACCGACCAGTCCACCGGCGAACGGTTGTTCCTCGAATTGTCGCCGTCCGATCTCGACGAGGCCATCGCCGTGATGCTTCGGTTCCGGGCGCCGGGCCAGCACGGCACGATGTTCGAACGATCGAATGCGTTTCAGGCCGGCTTCTTCGAGGGCGAGACCAACTGCGGAGTCGGATAATTCCCATGCGAGCTCTGGCCGCGCTTTGCTGCCTCACCGCACTCTTCGCCGCATGCACGAGCTCGACGCCGGGCGATGGCGCCGAGCTCTCGCTGCCGCCGCTGCCCAGCGGCTTGCCGGCGGTTCCTGACTCTGTGCCCGGCGCCGTGCAGGGTACGTTGCGCATTCATGCCGTCGGCGATTCGATGCTGCACACCGAACTCCTCGACGTCGAACCCGACTTCGGCGACCTCCTCGTCGATATGCAGGGGCTTTTCCTCGAGGACGACCTCACCCTGTTGAATCTGGAGTGCCCGGCGTCGGAGGTTGGCACCGCAGCGCCCGAGTCGCAGTTCGCCCTACGATGCGACCAGCGCGGGCTGCTCGCGTTGGCTGCGGCCGGCGTCGACGTTGTTTCCGTTGCGAACGACGCGAGCCTGAATCTCGGCCAGGAAGCGGCCGACGACACGGCACTGGCCATCGAGGCGGCCGGCATGGTCGTGGTCGGCGCCGACGCCGCTCCTGCGCTGATCGAGCGTCGCGGTCGAACGATCGCCGTGTTCGGCTTCACGACGCTCGGCCCGCGAGCGCTGACGCCAGAACAGATGGAGGAGTCGATCGCACAAGGCGCCGCGGAGTCCGATGCGGTGTTGGTCACCATGCACTGGGGCGAGCCCGAGGACCGTGACCCGAACAGCGAAGAGGTTGCCTTGGCGCAGCGGCTCGTCGCCGCGGGCGCCGACGCGATCTACGGCCACGGTCCCCATCGACTCCAGTCGCTGCGAATCGTAAGCGACGCACCGGTGGTCTTCAGCTTGGGTCATTTCATCTGGCCGTTGAACAACGAGCGCGACCCCGATACCGCCGTGGCCTACACCGAGATCGACGAGGACAACGGGGCCCGCACGTGCTTGTTGCCCGCAACGATCCGCACCAACGGCCGCCCGGCCCTCGACCGTCCCGATGCCGGCTGTGACATCGGTTCGGTCGCTTCCCTGGGAACGGGCTGACGTGTCCGACGTGGCGTTCGACCCCGACTGCGACCTCTGTGAGGCGGCCCGCTACACGCACTGGTATCACGAGGATGACCTCTGCTGGATTGCCGATTGCGAGGTGTGCTCGGTGCCGATGGTCGTCTGGAAACCCCATGGCACCGCACCCTCGGCCGATGAGATCGAGCGCATGATGGGCCGTCTTACCGAGGCGGGCACCCTTCGCTTCGGGGTCGACGGCTTTCAGATCGATCGTGAAATGCGCCAGATTCCCGACCACTTCCATGCGCACGCCCGCGATCCCCAGTGGTGGCAGCAGCGCATGATGCGTCCGATGACGAGGTACACCGGCGTCGCCGGACCCCGCACCGAACGAATCTGACGCCGATCGCTCAGCGTGCGGGGTGCAGGCCCCGGCGCTCAAGTTCGGAACGGAGTGCCGAAGCCGTGGTGAAGTGCACGGTGGCAAAGCCGAGGGCTTCCGCGGCGGCGATGTTGTCCTTCGAGTCATCGATGAAAAGTGCTTCGGCCGGCGAAAAGCCGAAGCGTTCGCACATCAGGTGGAAAATCGCCGGGTCAGGCTTCACCACACCTTCTTCGCCCGAGATCACCCGACCGTCGAACAGCGAGAGCCAGGCGAACCGGTCGACGACCTGTGCGAAGGTGTCGACCCCCCAGTTCGACAGCGCGTAGCACGTGGCGCCCGCTTCCTTGAGTTCGCCGAGAAGGGTGACGGAGTCGTCGATCACCCCGCCGATCGTCTCGATCCAGCGGTCGCGAAAGGCCTCGATCAGCGACCGATGGGTGGGGTGCCGACGGGCCAGGTCGGCGGTCATATCGGCGAGCCTTGTACCGGCATCGAGGACCGCGTTCTCCTCAAGCGTCAGGACGTTGTCGAGGAAATCCTCGAGCTCGGCTGGATCGTCGATCAGCTGCTCGTACAGCAGCCGCCGATCCCAGCGGACGAGGACATTTCCGAGGTCGAAAACGTAGATCATGCCGGGCTGACCTCCATCTCTTGCAGCGTCCCGTCGCTGCTGCGGAGCGCTATCCGGAGGGTCGCTCCGACCGGGTCGACGAGTTCGGGATCGATGGCCACCGCAAAGTAATTCTGGAGCGAGTGATACGGACCGAGCGGCGACACGCCGACGACGACGTCGTTCAATGCCACGACCACGGTCGAGTCGACATCGACACCGGCCTCGAGCGTGCCGGTGATCGAGCCCAGTCGTTCGCCCGAACGAAGTTGTTCCAGCCCGGCGACACTCGCCACCCGTGCCGCATTGCTCTGCGGCTCGAAGGTGCCGCCGACCAGATCGGCTCCGCCGATGTCGTGATCGTGTCGGCCGCCCACGGCCCCCGCAAGGACCCGACCAAAGGCCTCATCGTCGTCGAAGGTGACGATCCCGATCAGTTCCGGATCGAACGCATCGCTGTAGTCGTACAGGTACTTTTCCGATCCCCGAGCGGCGACGGCGTCGCTGCTCGGGGTTGCTCCGTCGAGTGTCCACGGCATCTCGATGCCGATGGCTTCGGCAATCGTCGGAAGGACGTCGACCGACAGCATGTTGCTGTCGTCGATCGTGCCGGTTGTCTGTCCCGCCGCCTTGACCAGGAACGGGGCGTACGCGATGCCGGGGAGGCCCTCTGGGCTGTACTCCCGAGGGTGGGTGCCGGTTTCGAAGCTGATGCCGTGATCGGCGACGATAGCGACGACCGCGTCGTCGTACAGTTCCGTGTCGTGGAGGCGCTCGAGCAACTCCCCCACCAACGCATCGGCGTACTGGGCCTGGCTGAGGTGTAGCTGCCGAACCGTTGTTGCGACCCACGGGGTGACGTTCTCGGTGGGTTCGTACGGTTCACCCGTCCGGACGAACATCCGGCCACGCTGATCGAACATGAACGGCTGGTGGGGCAACAGCACGTGGCCGAAATACAGCGCGGTCTCATCGCCCTCGTGCATCGTGTCGAGCAGCTGGACAAATCGTTGCGGCTGGCCCTCGATGCCCGACTGGAACCCTCGGGCAACCCGAAATTCGTCGTCGGTGAGGGCCCGCGCCGTGTCGGGCGGAGCGTCCGGAACCGAAGCGGTCGTGGTCGCACTCGGTTGCACGGGCTGTTCTGCGAAGTCATCGAGCGCCGGGGTACCCGACGGTTCGATGATTCCTTCCCACCACAGCCGGGCCAGCGTCGACCTGAATCGATCCGCATCTTCCCCGCTGTCCCGTTTCACTGGCGCTTCGGTTGCGTCTGTGGATGGCGTGGCCGACGGCGGACGAAGCGGGTCGTTCTCACATGCCGCGAAGCCGCACAACTTCGTACTCCCCTCGGCGACGGCCAGGTGATAGTCAGCGGCGAGCAGGCTGAAGATGTTGTTGGGGAAGTTCGTCCACAACCCGTTCTCGTTCGTCGGGTTGGTTCCGGTGAACATCGCGGGAATGGCCGACGAGGTGAAGGGCGAGACCGTACTGAAGTGGCGGTACCACGTGGCGTCCCCGCCGAATGCCGCCAGGTTCGGGAATCGGTCGGCATCGATCGTTCCGTCGGGAGCGATGATCGACATCGTCGGGAGTTCGTCGAGCACGAGCACGACGACCGGTGGTCGCTCGACCTCCGATGGAGCGAGGGCGGCCACCGCTGGTTCGGCCTGCAGGAAGTCGGCTGTTTCGGACCCGAGGAAGAACGTGCCAACGGCCAGGAATGGCAGTATCGCCGTGAAGGAGAGAAATCGTTGCGCAGCGCTTCGCTGCAGGCCGAACCACGCAGCACCGGCGGCCACGACCAGGCTGACTCCGATCACCAGCGCAGCGTTGGTGATCTTCGCGGTGTTGAGCAGTCGGCCGACGAAAAGCGCCAGCAGAGCGGCCGCCACAACAAATCGCTGCCCCCATCGCAGTCGCGACCCAAGCGCAAGATCGACCGACCAAAGGGCAACCGGGGGCGCAAGCGCCACGATGGCAGCGAAGGTGAACACGTAGGGCCGCGAGACGTTGGTACTGCTCGTGAGCACGGGATTTGCGCCGAGTATGCCGAGAACGGGCTGCGCCACGGCGAATCCCCAGAGGCCCAGCAGGACCAGCAGCCATTGCACCGACCGAGGCGCCGTGTAGGGGTTGTCGGTGGCCACCCGACGACTCTACTGCCGACCGTGCATCACCTCTCGGCACACCCACGTGACACTTGGCCTGCCCTGCCTCCTATCAACGCCACGAACGCGAACGACACGTATGCGAGACCTGTCGCCTACGAAGAGGGGCGTTTTCGCGCTAGCGAAAAGGCCGTAAGTGCCGAGGCCGCCAGGCCGCAGGAACGACCGCTAGCGAAAAGGCGGTAAGTGAGCGAAGCCAGAATCTTCTCGCCCTTCGGCGTTTGCCGTCCGCCCCGCTCACTTACCAGACATGCGTTTTCGCGCTAGCGAAAAGGCGGTAAGTGAGCGAAGCGAACGACGTCGACCCACGCGATCCAAAAATCCGCATTCGCCCCGCTCATCTACCCGACGTGCGTTTTCGCGCTAGCGAAAAGGCGGTAAATGAGCGAAGCGAATGACGTGGAGCTGAGGGGAGTCGAACCCCTGGCCTCCTCGATGCGACCGAGGCGCTCTAGCCAGCTGAGCTACAGCCCCGAATGGGAGCGCTCAGCATAGCGCGACTTCGGGTGATCCTCGTTACCGCCGGAGGGGTTCGATCTCGCCGAAACTGCGGGCGGTCATGCTCGACGGCAACGGCACTCCGGTGGCCATGCCGGCGAACGGGCTCGGCGGCTGATTGCGGCGCCACCACGCGTAGCCGAACAGACCGCTGCAACCGAGCAGACCGATGCATGCGGCGATCGCCACAAGACCGAGCGACGGAATCGCCAACGCGCTCAGGAGGGTCAGGGCCAGCAACGTGGCGCCGACGCAGCGGCGGCGCAGCTCGGCTTCCACTCGGTTCGCCGGCACCAGGCTGAAACCCACCGCAAAGGGGTCGGTCGAGCCGTCATTCGGTTGCGGGGACGAACCGGTGGGTGTGGCTGTTCCACTGCCGGGACGGACTGCTACGGCGGCCATCAGCGACTTCGATGCGGCGTTGGTGCGTTCGATCAGCGACAGATTGCTCTTGAACGCAAGCATTGGGTCGTTGGCCGCAGCCGCGCGGGCCACGAGTGGACGCCGAACGAGCGGGGGCACGAGAACAAGTCCCCACAGCAGCAAGAGAATGGGCAATAGCAACGCGTGAACCTCTTCATCGTTCGGCTCGCGCATCCTAGAAAATGCAACGCGAAGAGTGGTGGATATCGCGCGTACCGCGCGAGTCCAGAAAATTCGTCGCCGGTCCGCCTGCGAGAAACTAGCTGCGTCGGTACGGGCCCGACTTGCCGCCGGTCTTCTCCCACAGGGCGACCTCGCCGATCACCATTTCCTTGTCCATCGACTTACACATGTCGTAGATCGTGAGTGCGGCAACGGAACAGGCGGTGAGCGCTTCCATCTCGACGCCGGTGCGGCCGATGATGTCGACCACGGCCTCGATGTCGATGCGATCCTCGCCGATCTCGAAGTTGACCGAGACCGAGCTGATCATCAGCGGATGACACAGCGGGATCAACTCGGACGTCCGCTTCGCGCCCTGGATCCCGGCCACGCGCGCGACGGCGAGCACGTCGCCTTTGGTGATCGCACCACGAGCGACCGCAGAGGCGGTGTCAGTCCGCATGTGCACCTGGCCGCGGGCCACCGCCCGGCGGTGCGTCGGCTCTTTCTGCGTGACGTCGACCATGCGCGCCCGCCCGAGAGGATCGAGATGGGTGAAGCCGTGGTCCGATGCATTCTCTGTCATGGTCAACCGCCGATTTCGCTCATCGATCGCGCCGGGCGAATGAATACCTCTTGGCCGATCAAATGTCCGGCCCACTTCTGTGCGACTGCGTCAGCGAGCACTCCGCCGATTTCTTCGTCGGTTGCTCCACTTCGGAGCAGGGCCCGAATGTCGAACTCGTCGACGGCGAAGAGGCAGTTTCGGAACTGACCATCGGCGGTGAGGCGTATGCGGTCGCAGGTATCGCAGAATGCTTCGGTGACGCTGGCGACGACGCCAACCTCTCCCCCGCCGTCGACATAACGAAATCTGGTGGCCGGCGCCGATGTGCGCTCGACCGGCTCGAGCGGAAACTCGGCGTGGATGCGGTCGATGATCTCTTGGAGCGGCACGACCGTGTCGGCCGACCACTTCCCCTCGGCATCGAGTGGCATGAACTCGATGAAGCGCACCGTCACGTTCTTGTCGCGCCCGAATCGAGCGAAGTCGACCACCTCGTCGTCGTTGATGCCTCGCATCATGACCGCGTTGAGTTTGATCGGGTGCAGGCCCGCTTCTTTCGCGGCTTCGATGCCATCGAGAACCTTCGCCAAGTCGTGGCGGCGGGTGAGCTCGAAGTTGCGATCTTCCTGCAGCGAATCGAGCGAGATGTTGATGCGCTTCAAACCGGCAGCCGCCAAGTCGGCCGCTTGGGAGCGCAAGGTCGAGCCGTTGGTGGTGAGCGACAGGTCGACCGGCAGCTTTGCCAGCTTCTGCACCAGCACCGGGAGATGGGCCCGCAACGTCGGTTCCCCACCGGTGAGGCGGATCGAGTCGACGCCGTAGCGTTGCACGAGAATCGTGGCAACGCGTTCGATCTCCTCGAACGTCAGGAGGTTCTTGCGTTCTTGCCACTGCATCCCCTCCTCGGGCATGCAGTACTGGCAGCGGAAGTTGCAGCGATCGGTTACCGAGATCCGCAGGTCGCGGTGCACGCGCCCGAAGGAATCGATCAGCGGGGTTGCCATGATCGAAGGGTATCGCTGCCGCTCCTGCAAGCGTTAGGTCGGTTCAACGGCGTCGGCCCTGCTGCGAAAGAACCGACGCTCCGACGCCGTCCCCGAGAGCTCGGCGGCACGTAGGTACGCCGCATGCGCCCCATCGCCGTCGCCGAGTTTGGCGAGGAGGTCGGCCCGCAGGGCCCAGAGCGGTTGGTAGTTGGCCAAGGTCACGTCGAGCTTTCCGGCCTGGAGCTCGGCGAATGCTGCACCCGGTCCCGCCGCCATCGACAGGGCGGACAACCGGTTGAGCTCGACAACCGGGGTCGGAGCGAGGCGCATCCAGCGCCCGTACAAGGAGGTGATCTGTTCCCAGTCGGTCTGGTCGGCGGTTTTTGCGGCCCCGTGGAGCGCGCCAATCGCCGCTTGGAGTTGATACGGCCCGACCGAGTTCAATCGAAGCGCTTGGTCGAGGACGGCCGTGCCGTCGGCGATCATGGCCTGGTCCCACAGCGAGCGATCCTGAACATCGAGCATGACGAGTTCGCCGTCGGCATCGACGCGCGCGGCGCGGCGAGCATGCGTGAGGAGCATCAGGGCGAGAAGCCCGAATGACTCGGCGTCGTCGGTCAACAACGTCGCCAGCAGGCGGCTCAGCCGAATCGCTTCATCGCACAGGTCATGGCGCACGAGGTCGGCGCCGCCGGAGGCCGAATAGCCCTCGTTGAACAACAGATAGATGACGTGATGCACGACTCGAACCCGACCGAGCAACTCCGCATCGGGAGGGATTCGGAAGGGGACGGCGGCGGATCGGATCTTTCGTTTCGCTCGGACCAGTCGTTGCGCAAGCGTCGCCTCCGGTAGGAGAAACGCCGACGCAATCTCCGGCGTGGTCAGACCACAAACCGCCTTGAGCGTCAGCGCGGTCTGCGCCTCGACACTGAGCGCAGGGTGGCAACACCCAAAGATCAGCCGCAGTTGTTCGTCGCGCACCACGATCTCGCTCTCCATGAGCCTGCCCTCCAAGGCCCTGCCCTTCACGAAGCTGCCATCGGCCTCGCCCGCGTGGTTGTGTGCGGCCAACCGAGCCTCGAGACGTCCCAGCTGTTCGGTCTTCCTCATCCGATTCTTGTCGCGGCGAATGCGGTCGATCGCCTTGCGTCGAGCGACGGTGCTCAGCCATGCACCGGGCCGCTCCGGTACGCCGTCTGCCCAGCTCACGATGGCGGTTTCCAGCGCGTCTTGGATCGCGTCCTCCGCCCACCCCACGTCGGTTGACCGCTGCGTCGGTCACGGGTGTGTTTCGCTACCCGAAGTTCGGAACGGGACGAACCTCGACCCGGCCGCCGACCGCTCCTGGAATCTTGGCGGCCCACTGGATCGCCTCGTCGAGGTCGTCGCATTCGAGGATGTAGAAGCCGCCGAGCTGCTCCTTGGTTTCGGCGAATGGCCCATCGGTGGTGACGATGGCGCCCTCCACGACCTGCACGGTGGTTGCGGTCGATGTTGGTTCGAGCGGCTCGCCGGCAAGGATCTTGCCGGCGGCACCGGCTTCTTCGCCGAACGCCCGGTAGGCCGCCATAATCGGCGCAAATGCGTCGCTGGACGGATCCGGGTTGACCTCGGGGTCGTTCTCATCGCTGTAGATCAGGCATGCGTACTTCACGGTCGCTCGCTTTCCTCTGGTAGTGACGGCGGCGCAACGCCGCCGTTCACGGAGTCGACGAACAGCCTCAACCGCAATCGACAGGTTCGACCAGATTTGTCATCGAAGCAACAGGATCTGCACGGGTTCGCCGGCGCCGACCCCGAGCCCGTCCGGAAGGACCGCCAACGCGTTGGCCGCAGCCATTGCGCTGAGCTGGTGCGATCCCTGTCCGCCTGCGAAACCGACCCGATAGCGGCCGTCGTCGTGCAAGGTGGCGACGACCCGGGCGAAGTGGGTCTTGCCATCGCTGTGGCGACGGAGGTCGTCGGCCGCGACTGCGGCGATGCGAGGACGATGCAGGTCGACGTGGCCCATCATCTTTCGAAGACCCGGCCGAGCGAAGAGTTCGAACGACACCATCGAGGACACGGGGTTGCCGGGCAGTCCGAACACCGGCGTGCCGTCGATGCGGCCGAACGCCAACGGTTTGGCGGGCTTGATCGCCACCTGCATCCAGCGCATGTCGCCAATCTCGTCGAGCACGACCCGCACGAAGTCGAACGCACCCATCGAGACGCCGCCGCTGGTCACCACCGCATCGCAGCTGTGCGCCGCGTCACGCAACGCAACGGTCAACGTCTCCTCGGTGTCGGAGACCAATCCGAGGTCAACCGGCTCGCACCCCGCTTCGCGCAACAGTGCCAAGAGGGTGTGGCGGTTCGAGTCGCGAATCTGACCGGGGGCAAGCGGCGCCGCGCTGTCCGTGAGCTCGTCCCCGGTCGACAACACGCCGACACGGCACCGAGGGAAGACCTCGACCTCGTAGTGGCCAATGCTGGCCAAGACGCCGAGGTGGCCCGCCGAGAGCACCTGGCCAGCGGCAAAAACCCGGTCGCCGGGTCGGAGATCTTCACCGGCGCCTCGCACGTGATTGCCGACCGGAACCGCTTCGGCGATTACGACGCTGGTGCCGTCGGGCGACAGCTCGGTGAGCTCGACCATGATGACCGCGTCCGCCCCGGGCGGCATCGGGGCGCCGGTCATGATCCGCACCGCCTGTCCCGGACCGACCTCCATGTCGGGGACTGCTCCGGCGGCCAACGTGCCGATCACGGCGAGCGTGGTCGGCGCCGCGTTGGAATCGTCTGAGCGGAGGGCAAAACCGTCCATTGCGGTGTTGGCGAAGGGTGGTATCGGTTCGGGCGAGGTGACCGATGTTGCCGTGACGAGGCCGAGTGCTTCGCGGATCGAGAGGGTGATCGGGGCGAGCTGATCGCACCCCGCGAGCACAAAGGCTTGCGCTTCGGTCAATGGAGTCATTCGGCCACCCTATGTCGCAGTGGTTCTCCCGGCTGCGCATACCGAGAGCGCAGGCCGTGGGCTAGTGGCGAATGGGCGACGCTTCATCGAGGCCGTGTTCTTGGCGCCGGATCAGGCGAAGGATGTTGCTCCAATGGCGCACGATGACGACGCCGACCAAGCCGGCCGAAACGGCGATCTCCCAGTTGGGTCGACCGGTGGCCGCAACGGCGAAGATCAGACCGAACGCCATCATCAGCGATCCGACGGACGCCTTCTTGCCTACCTTTGCCACCATGATGAACATCGCCAGGAGTCCGAATCCGATGGGCGGAAACAGCACCAAGGTGCCGCCGCCCGCGGTGGCGACCCCCTTACCGCCCCGAAGCTTTCGGTTGATCGGGAAGACGTGGCCGATGGTCGCCGCCACCCAACATGCGGCCGCCAGCTTTCGGCCGTCGAGTGCCATGCCGACAGCGGTCGGAACGGCCCCTTTGAGCACATCCATCGCCAACGTCGCCGAACCTGCGGCCTTTCCGGCCACGCGGAAAACATTGGAAGCTCCGGGGTTCCCGGACCCCTCGACCCGAGGGTCATGACCCCGCCAGCGGGCCATCCATATAGCGGACGGCATCGTGCCGACCACGTACGACAGCCCTACGACGAGTACCGCGACAATCCCCATTGCCCGTTGGACTCCGACCCGGTCGAAAAGGTGACAAGAAGTTTTTCGTCCAGCGGGAAATCCCGTTGCGGAAGCTACGATGTGCTCCGCTATGCCGACCTATGAATACCGCTGCAAAGACTGCGAAGGCTCGTTCGAGATCGTGCAGTCCTTCTCCGACGACACGCTCACGAAGTGCCCGGGCAAACGCGCAGGTGGCCCAGTGACCGAAGCGTGCTTCCAGCCCGGCAAGGGCAAGGTCGTCAAGGTGTTTGCCAGCGTTGGCATCGCGTTCAAGGGTGACGGTTTCTACAAGAACGATCACGGCACCAAGAAACCCGCTGCGGCCTCGACGGACTCTTCCGCTTCGGCAGCGACCACGGCGAGCTCCGGTACCGAATCCAAGTCCGGCGACTCCAAATCCGGCGATTCCACGTCGAGCGATTCCAAATCCAGCGGATCCAAGTCGTCAGAGCCGAAAAAGGCCGGAAAGACGACAACCGCCAAGAGCGAATAACGGTCGGGTCGTCCCCCGACCCGGGCACGAACACCCCGGACGAACTTCCCCTCCCTCGGTTTTGTTTGGGAGGCCCCGTGTCTCGATTCTCGTCCCTACTCACTCTTCACCATCGCCGGACCGCGCTCCGTGGCGGCGCCGTTCGCCTTGCGCTCGCTCGGCTCCATGTACTGGCGCAACGATTTCGTCTGGTCACCGTCGGCGTCGCCGTGGGCCTCGGCACCATTGCCATGTTGTCGGTGTCGGCCGCCAACGAGCGCGCCGATGCGCTCGCGGCCTCGCTCGGAACGACATCGCCGTGGCCCGTCGCCGTGGCCGACCTAGACCCAGGGCATGTGCTGAGTTCGAGCGACGTCGAGTGGCGCGAGATTCCGGAACGATTCAGCCCCCTCGATGAGGCTCCCCTTTCGTTGGCCGGCGCCCAACTCTTGGTGCCGGTCGGTGCCGGCGAACTGATCACGTCGGCGCGCCTCGCCCTTCGCGAGGGGACCGCGGCGCTGCTGCCCCCCGGTCACCGTGGGGTCGCGATGCCTGCCGAAGCGGTCCGTCTCGAGCTTCGGGTTGGCGACCGGGTCGACCTCATCGCCTCACCCGCGTACGCCGAGTTCGCCGTCCTCGCTGACGGCATCGTGGCCAGCGGGGTGGTGGTGATTTCGATCAGCGAGCAAGCGGTGGTGTTGGCCGTCCCGGCGAGCGACGCGGTGACCGCCGCCGAATCGATCGAACGAGGCGGCGCCGCTCTCGTACTCAGCGCGCCCGACTAACGCCACCGCATCCAGAGGCGGCTGCAGCCAGCAACCGCATATCGGCAGTCAGCAAGCTCGGCCCGCAAGCGACGCGGTAGAGACAGCAACCGCATATCGGCAGTCAGCAAGCTCGGCCCGCAAGCGACGCGGTAGAGACAGCCCGACTAACGCCAGCCGGTGGCGAGGATGCCGAGCACCGCCACACCGGCGATGACCCGGTAGATCACGAACGGCGTGAACGTGCTGGATCGGATCAGTTTCAACGTGCCCCAGATGGCGACGTACCCCGTGACCGCGGCCGCCGCCGTGCCCCAGATGAACGGGGCGACGAACTCGCTGGGAATCGATGCGTCGAGGCCTTTGTAGACGCCGGCCCCGGCGATGACGGGCACGCTCATGAGAAACGCCACCCGGGCGGCCGCGTCACGGCTGAACCCGATGAACCTGCCGACGGTGATCGTCGCGCCGGAGCGCGACACCCCTGGCTGCAACGCAAGCGCCTGACCGAGTCCCATGAGGAGGGCCTCGCGCACGCCGAACTGGTCGATGTCGCGCGTGCCGGGCATACGATCGGCCGCGAGCAGCACGAGACCGCCGACGATGAGCGACAGCGCGATGAGCCAGATGCGATCCGTGGCGAGGTACTTCTCGAGCACGACACCGGTGATCGACGCCGGAATCATCGACACGACGATCGCCCAGCCGACCTTGGCATCGACCGACATCGGTCGGTTCTTCGGCGAGAGGGCACCCAGGCCGGCCGTGGCGTACGTGATGATGTCGTTGCGCAGGTAGATGAGCACGCCGAGCAGCGTGCCCAGATGGACGGCGACGTCGAACGACGTCTCGAGATCATCCGGGAGCGCTTCCCAGCCAAAAAGCCAGCGGGTGAGCTCGAGATGACCGCTCGAGGAAATGGGGAGAAACTCACCCAGGCCCTGGACGATGCCCAGGACGATGGCTTGAAAGACGGAGAGCACCGAAGGAGGCTAACTGCCCGACATCGTCACGTCGGCGACCACCAGCGACACGCCGGCGGCACTCATCGGCAGCCATTCGAGGTCGGACCCGACCGCCTGAACGTCTTGCAGCATGCGCTGCAAGGTGGACGCAATGGTGACTTCGCGGATCGGCTCGGCGGTCGCGCCGTTGCGGATACGCAGTCCCGACGCTCCCGTGGAAAAGTCGCCGCTGACGGGATTGACGCCCGAATGCAGGCCGGCGACGCCTTGGACGAGCAGTCCATTGTCGATCGACGCTATGAGTTCGTCCTGGCTCTGGGTACCGGGCACCAAGGCCAGTGCCATACAGCCGACGCTCGGCGTGCTGGAGTAGCCGCGAACGGCCGAGCCGGTCGATCCCATGCCGGCTCGCTTGCCGCTGTAGGTGTTGTGGAGGAACATCGACAGTTGACCGTTGTCGATCAGCGCGTTGCGGCGAGTGGCCAGCCCCTCGCCGTCGGTTTCGGTGGCGGTGAAGGCCAGCGGATTGGTGGGGTCGTCGACGAGGCTGATGAGCGGCGATGCCACGTTCTCGCCCAGGCGGTCTGCGAACAGCGAACGACCCTTCAACACCATTTCGCCTGACAACGTCGACCCGATGATGCTGAGGAACTGCGCCGTGACAAACGGGTCGAACACGACGGTGACCCGGTCTGTCGGGGCCTTCTTCGCACCCAACAGTCGGGTCGCCCGATCGGCAGCTTCGGCGGCGGCGACATCGACGACGAGTTCGCCGGGGTTGCGGCCGACCGAGAAGCCGAAACCGGTTTGGGTCTCGTCGCCCTCCGTCGCCAACGCATACGCGGACAGGTAACAGTTGGTCTCTCGGCTGGTGGATCGCACACCATTGGTGTTGACCACCGCCGACTCGGACGTGGCGTCGACGTACTCCGCCGATTCGATACCGGAAATGCGCTTGTCGGCAGCAAGCGTTGCTGCCTCGAGGGCGATGGCGAGCTCGACCTTGGCGGCGGTCGAGTAGCTGACGAGCGTGTCGTCGAACAGGGCGAGCTCGGCCGGAGCCACCCCATCGGGCGATGCCAGACCGAAGAACTCGTCGGGCGAACCGAAGCTGGCGTTGTCGCGGGCGTCGCGCAACGTCTCGGCCAGGACGGCCTCGTCCATGGTGCCGGCATAGGCAAAACCTTGCCGCTGATCGCGTACAACCCGAATGCCGACGCCCTGGCTGACCGCATTGGAAAGTGACTCGACGTCGCCGTTGTAGGCGCGCACTTCGGTTTCGGAGCCGCGAACGACGACGACCTCGACCTGTTCGTCATCGTTGGTCCACCCGAGCACCCGGTCGGCGACGGCGAGAAGATCGTCTGGAGTTGCGTTGGTCGTCATCAGGCGGCCGTTCCGCCGATGGTGAGACCGTGGATTCGCAGCGTCGGGGTGCCGTCACCGACGGGAACCCCCTGGCCATCCTTGCCACACGTTCCGGGCGAACCCATCGCGAAGTCGGTGCCGAGCGCATCGATCTGG
>RCMY010000661.1_pt1 | contig 32735 bp, 27 predicted proteins | sample 2041341 | NCBI WGS metagenome assembly RCMY01 (sample SAMN09708234, study PRJNA481090) | Marine sediment metagenome, whole genome shotgun sequencing project. | reverse complement strand
TGTTCAAAAGTGACTGCGTCAGAGAACCGCTCAATATGAGGCATCGTCAAAGCTGCCGCGGCGCGTCCAGAATGATCAATGATCGGGACGGCAATATTGACCACGCCTTTGACCACGAAGCTGTCACGCACTTCAAATCCCTTCACTTTGATCTCGGCCAACTCCTCGCGGATCTTCGTCACCGTGTTCTCTTTCGGAGGCGGCACCTCTCGCAAAAGCCGCGTCACCTCCTCATCGCCTCGAAACGCCAGAATGACGCGCCCCGAAGAGGCCCGCCAAAGATCGATTTTTGCGCCAAGGCGAACAGACAGAATGTTGTTACCTGGCGAGTTCGTTTGCCCCACCACCAAAATCGAATCGTCGTTCAAGATGGCAAGATGCGCCGACTGATTGGTCTTTCGCGTCAAGTCCCGCATCAACGGCTCGGCGGCAGCCGTCAATCGGCCAATCGTTGGGATGCGATGCGCAATCTCGAAAATGTATGTGGTTAATGCATAGCGGTCGGAGGCCGGATCCTGCGCGACATAGCCACGCGACTGTAGCACCATGAGCATCCGGAATATCTCTCCTACTGATCGGCCAAGCGCGCGCGCGATCTCAGATTGCGTCAGTCCTGTTGCCTGCTCGGACAGCAGCTCGATGATATCGAGCCCCTTTTCCAAAGCAGGTGCCGCATAGATTGGGTTCGTCTTCTTGTTCATTGGGGCCTGTCCGCTTGACCTCGCCAAACATGGCCCACACTGAGCCCCTTTTGCAATCAGGTTTCCCGTCAGTGATTTCCCGCAGTCGATGTAGGAGTTCGCAACGCAGCGCCTGAAATCAAAATTGACACTCCAATACGAGGCGACGGAGCCGCCGCACGCAGCCGACCATCTGGGCCGCAAACTGTTTGACCATTTGAAACGGACGAAAAGTTCACAGTCATCGGGTTGGAGCGAAGCAAGTTACTACTTTGGAATCCGTAGCGATACTTCTTGCACAAACTAAATAAATTGCGCGCGCGTCAGTTGGAACACTACTACAGCTTTTGGTAGCATTGATCGTTATCGTTTTGACATGACATTTGAACAAGACTGCCAGCATGATTGCACGCCGTATTCTGGAAGGACCAAACCTGCGCCGCTGCCTGGAAGATCTTTTCAATTTGTTGGCCTCCATTCTTGTTTGGACGGTTGGCATCGTGATCTCGGCGGTTGTTCTGTTCTCTGGCTTGACCCCGTCAAGCATGCTGGCTGGACTTGGCATCGGGTCTGTCGCCATTGGCTTTGCATTCAAAGGCATCTTCGAGAATTTTTGGCCGGTATTAGTATTCTATTTCGCCGCGAGATGCGGATCGGTGATCATCCGTACAGGTAAGGATTTGCGCCGCGTCACGGTCATTTGCGGGGTTGCTTAAAACGTTGATGTAAACGCTGCCAGACGTGTCATATCGAATGTCTGTTGAACGGTAGATACTCAGTTAGATGAACGTCGAACCTTGGCTCAAATGCTTTAGGCAAACGAGCGAAGTGCAAGATCGCCGCGACACTAGGTCGAGAACGGTCGCAGTATCACTTTTGATCGGGGGTTTGAGTCCACATCATGACTTGGAATCTGATGCACTTGGCGCGGATGCTAAAGGGCGCGGGCGGATATCCGAATGAGGGCAATGACCGCAATGCGTGGGACGCGGGTGCGCGATTTGGCTTTGAAAGCCCCGAGTGCCGCCGCTGATACACTGCTGGTCCGTCACAGCCTATGACATGGAAAAGAGCCTAGACGCAGGGGATGTCCTCAGCGATCTCAAACAGCTTTTTGGCGTCTGGACCCTACAGAAACCACAAAATCACACCCGTCGCGAGAGCCCCGAACGTCAGTATGGTCGCCAAGGTTGTCATCCTTTTGTGCGACTGCGCCTGCACATCATGTTCGTCCATGCGCTTTTGCGTTTCACGGGACTTGGTTACGGCCGCCCAAAAAATCAGGATCGCCACGACAACGAAAACCTCTGCGACGCCCTTGGCAATAAGAGGGTAGTCAGTGTCTTTGAACACGGCCTTAAGCCCCAAGGCGAGCGCGATGCAGGCCATACCCGTCCGCATCCACCCCGCAAAAGTTCTCTCATTGGCGAGCATTGTTCGATCTTCTGCCCAAGCCGTTCGCGTATCGGCAAGCTCGTCTGAGCTTGGATCATCTGATAAATCTGTGTCGGGCATCGCGGTGATCCTTTGGTTGAACGTGGTTTGCAATCGGTTTGGCGCGAAGTTGAATGGTAACTTCAATTTTTCTTTGGCACAGTTGTTTTAACCGCAATCTAAATATCGGACGGTTGGATATGAAAGACGAGGACGACACGCAAGTTGGGTGACACCTGGCTCTTGATCTCGTTGAACTTGGCACGTTTCAATGGCCACGTAGTGAAGTTCGCCAGACTTTGGGGCACCTCTTTGAAAAGGTCAAAACAGGTCTGGCCAGAGACGTCACTAAAGACGCTGTTGATGCAAAAGACCTCAAATCCTTTGCCAATGAGCCGTTTGCGGATGCTTTGCGGGTTGAACTCGCCTTGGCGCTTCAGGGGCAACTTGATCGCGCATATCTTGGATGGACGACTGCGACAGAAAGCACCGTGTGTCAGCGCGCATTTATTCATCCCCCCATGACAGATAACCCCCTGACGAATTGGTCCGCGCGACATGGTCTGCCGATTTTGAACGCGGGCGAGACCCTAAGCGATCTTAAGAATGAACCCTGCGTCGTTGTCCCTGATTTGGAAAGCTACTTTAGTCGGAATCATACACAACTTACTGATCTGTTTGATTTTTTCTACGATCTTTCAAAATTTTCTGGCAAAGTAATTGTAGGGTGTAACAGTTGGGCATGGCAGTTCCTTAAGCAGTTTGATGATGCACACCTGCTGTTTGACGACATAAAAACGATGCCCGCTTTTGATGCGGAAGCGCTGGCTTCGCTTTTGATGACGGCCCAAGGCACGACCGATCAAAGTAAAAACATTATCGCCGTCGCCAGCGGCAACCCAATTTTGGCCCGCGACGGCGATGATACCCTTAAAGACCCGTACTTGGATAACCTTGCCGGTCTTAGCCTTGGCCTGCCTTGGGTCGCGCTTGAGATTTTTTTGGACGGCATAGCCCAGAATAAGGAAGAGGTGTCAGATCAGCATGACAATTGCATTTGGGCCGCACTCCCGACCGCGTGTTCGTTGGCCTCTGGCGATCCTGACTCGCTTTTGTTTGCGCTGCACGCTCTGATGATCCACGGCGCGCGCCCCGTTGATGAATTGACCAAGCTTCTTCCGCATCGCGCCCCGAACGGGTTGTGGTCCGAGCTTGAGCGCAAAGGCTTCGTGGAAATTCGCGACGGCAAGGTGCAGTGCGCACTGCAAAGTTACCCGAGCATCCGCAGTGAACTGGGTGCTGCTGGTTTCAACCTGGACACGTTATAGACATGGAAAATCGCACAGAAAGAATTTCAAACCTTTTCTCTGAAGTCACCGGACTGGTGGTTTTTGAAATCCTGCTGACCATTTTTTTGGTTTGGGCTTTCATCAAAGCAACGCAGAAAATCCTGCCTTGGCTTGCTGATCTTTTGCCCGTCAAACTGCGCCACCTCACGCTGAATGCAATCCCAATTCTTCGGGTTCTTGCATTGCTGGTGATGATCATTTTGGTCGTCCCCTTGATCTTCAACATCACGCTTCAGAACTTTGTTTTCATTGCTGGCGCGTTCAGTGTGGCGGTTGGATTTGCGGTTAAGGATTTGGCCAGCAGCGTGATCGCTGGCTTTGTTGCGTTGTTTGAAAAACCCTACCGTTTGGGGGACTGGATCAAGATTGGCGAGGATTACGGCGAAGTCATAACAATCGGTATGCGCGCCGTTCAGTTGCGCACGCCCAACGACAACGTCGTCACAATTTCCCATGACCGGATTTGGACTGAGAACATTTCAAACGCAAATGATGGGTTTGGGACTTTGATGTGTGTTGCGACCTTTTACGTTGCCCGTGGTCAAAGCATTGACGGCGTTGCACCGCTTTTAAAGTCCGTCGCCCGCACCAGCCCTTATTTGAACCTTGATCGCCAAGTAGTCGTTGTCATGGAAAACGAACCCTATTGCATGGTCTACAAACTCAAGGCTTACCCCTTTGAGCCGCGCAAACAATTTGATTTCATATCGGATATGACGGAACGCGGGAACACTGCGCTGCTAGATGCAGGGATCGCGACAGCGTCCATCCCGTTCGATTTAATCGCGACTGACTAAGTCATATCGTGTAGCCCAAAACGTTTTCTGGGCGATGTTATGAGTGAACACAAATCCCGCCGCACGCAAATTTACATGACCATAGACGAAGTTGATGCAAATGCTGGCCTGATACTCAACAAACTTGATGCGTGGTTGTGCCGATCATTGCGCCGACGGTCACACCGGGCGATTTGATCGCTCAATGCGGAGGCAGTTCGGGTGCGATTGGTTGAACGCAAATCCGGTGTGCGTTGTGGACGTTTAGGCAATCAGGAGAAATACGGCTTTACGCCAAAGTCTGCATAGGCCTTATTCGCAATCTGGCGGCTTTTTTTATCCACTTTTTTTCCACTACAAGCGGATCACCCGTCGGCAAACCTGGAATTAGAACTGTCTGATTTTTCCGCCTCTGGTCAATCAACTTGATCGGGCTCACCCCAAAAATTATTCTTCTTTTTGTAGTTCTCAGAAATCTCGAATTTCAAAGGTCGCGCTTTTTGGGAGGAACTGCGCTTAATTTTATTGTCGGGAATATCAATCGTTGCTTCGCGTGTAATGGCGGTCCTAACGGAGGGTTTAATTCTCTCAGCTACTTGAAAGGAAGGCCCCAGAGAGCCTCGTCCGTCTCTATACTGTTCAGCGTCGTCGTTGTATTCTGTCGCTCCAAATGTGACTATTGGCTGCTGCAATCAATCATACGAGGGGCAACTGATGAAAGCGCCAGAATTACAAATCTCTCAGTGGTTCAACTCAAACAAAAACCTCATGCTGGAAGACTTCAAAGGCAAAGTCGTTGTTATCGAAGCGTTCCAAATGCTGTGCCCGGGATGTGTGGCCCATGGTATTCCATTGGCACAATCTGTGCAGAGCGCATTTTCTGCCGATCAGGTCACCGTCATCGGGTTGCATACGGTCTTCGAACATCATGACGCCATGATGCCCGTTTCTCTGGCCGCGTTCTTGCATGAGTATCGCATCACATTCCCAGTTGGTGTCGACATGGCGACTGAAACGGGCGTGCCGAAAACGATGCAGGCCTACCAATTGCGGGGCACACCCAGTTTGCTGTTGATCGACAAGGTCGGAAATTTGCGAGCAAACCACTTTGGTGACTTAAGCGAACTGCGCCTTGGTGCAGAGATCGCAAGCTTGATCGGGGAAAGCGCGTTTCCAGAAGGGGCTGCGTAGACCGCTAAAACTGTCAATAATAGCGCCGCCATGGTCTGCAAACTCTGAAGCTGCATTTTGGGCGCGCCGAACAGAATCTACTGGTCGCTACCGCCACTTCATATTTGCGACCGCAACCAACAGGCAACTATTTCATCGGACCCTTTGCCCCAGAGCAACAACTCGGTGCAATAGTTTATTTTGGGTGAAACGGGATCGCCTTTTTTGTGGACATAGCGAACGGCTGCCAAGTCCAAACGGAGGTCCACGGTGCTAGCTGCAGCGAAGGCAAGCTAGGAGCGCGTAACTACGAAAACGCTGGTGAGCGAAGTGCCGCTATAGCGAAATCTACCAGTCAAGACGCTAGTCTTGCATCTGTTGATCTGATGCCCATTGAACATGAAAGGGCAACCGCCAATCTACGCCGCATTGTATCCTCAACGGTCACTCAAGGATCTTCATAATCTCGGTATACCCGCGCAACCTCGCATGCTGTAGCGGCGTCACACCATCGCGATCTGGGATGGATTTATCCGCGCCGGCATCAACAAGTATCTGAACGGTTTTGATGTGATCTGCGCCACCGTCACCCAAAATCACCGCCTCGATCAACGCCGTCCATCCAAGGTTGTTGATATGATCAAGCGGAGCCCCACCCTCAACAAGGCGTGCAACGACATCGTAGTGTCCCAAATGGGCGGCAGCGATAAGCGCCGTGCCATCATATACGCTGGTGATCAGGTCAGCGTCATTTCCAAGAGCCAACGCCAGAGACACCAATTCAGGATCGTTTGCGACGGCCGCAATTGTGAGCACGTCGTAGACACGGTTTTCCAGTGCATTCATGTCCGCTCCACCCTTTGCAAGTGCCGCCACCGCATCGTCGTGCGAAGCAAAAGCTGCAACATGAGCGGGTGTTCGACCAGCCCGATCTCGTGCGTTTAGGTTCGCGCCAGTGGCGATCAAGCTATTGATCTCTTCAACTCGACCCTCATGAGCCGCGAGATGTAGGCCAGTATATGAAGCGATGTCAGCTTGTGATGGGGCGGTTTGCGCCTGCGCAGCACCCGAGAATGCCAATGTGGCCGTAACGACAAATAATCGAAGCATGGTATTACCTTTCGAAAGCAAAGGCCCGCCCCCTAAAGGAGCAGGCCATCGTTGACTTACTCAGCGCCGATTGCATCAAGACCGGTACGGGCGCAGGTCTCGTCGATTGCCCCTGATGGCGCGCCACCGACACCAATGCCACCGACCAAGGCGCCACCGATCTTGATTGGCAAACCGCCAGCTTGAATGACCAGACGGCTGTCCATATCGCGGAGGCCGCCATTCTCAGGGTTCGAACCAATGAAGCCGGCCAGCCCGGCAGTATCTCGGCCGAGGCTTGCAGACGTAAAGGCCTTGCCCGTGCTGGAGCCGACCGTGTGTGGCCCTGCATTGTCAGCGCGCAAGATCGCTTTGGTCACTCCACTGCGCGCAACGATTGCGACACTGACGTTGTAGCCTTCTGCAGAGCAGGCCGCGACAGCAGCTTGTGCGGCCTGAGTGGCCATATCTAGTGGAAGGTATGGTGCCGTTGGCAAGTCCTGCGCAAAAGCAGCGAAAGGGCTCAGAAGTGCGGCGGCAAGGGTAACTGTACGGATCATCGGATACATCCTTTTGATTGACTGATGCCCTTGGTCTAGTCCCACCCGACAGGCCACAACATTCGTAGCCTGCGCAGGGACGTCCGTAGTTCTACTGATCAGCGCGTGTCTCAAGCCAAAACCGCGTCAGTTCCGCCGCCGATGACGTACCCGCCTTGGCCGCAATGGCTGCGCGATGGCTCTCGACCGTGCGGGGAGACAGGCCGAGTGCTTCAGCAATTTGCTTGGTAGTCAAACCTTTGGCAATCATTCCCAGCACTTCTTGCTCACGCACTGAGAGATGGTTGATCAGTGCCAAGGTTTCTTCGCGTTCTGCTGAGAGCTGTTGTTGTGCCTCAAGTTCGGCATGCCCCTTCTGGATTGCGTCGATCAAGTCTTGCTCATCCACCGGTTTGCTGAGGAAATCTATCGCACCGTTGCGAAAAGCCCGCCTGCAAGCCTCGATATCGCCATGTCCGCTTATAACGACGGTAGGCCACGAAAATCCTTGATCGTTCAATTTCTCCTGCAACTTCAGGCCCGAGATTGTGGGCATCCTAATATCAAGAATGAGACATCCCGGCACAAGGCTGGACGCATTGGTCAGGAACGTTTCGGGAGAGGCAAAGCTGCGCACGGCCAAGCCAACCGTTTCGAGAAGAAGGGTCAGCGCGCTACGCACGGCCTCATCATCATCGACCAAATAGACGTGGTTGCTCATGGCGTCACCTTCCCGGTTGAAAGTGGCAGGGACAATCGGAAAGTTGTCTCGTCGGCATCCGATAGAAGCGCAATGTCGCCGCCCATTTCCTCAACCAGACGCTGACACAGTGCCAGCCCAAGACCAGTTCCGTCCGGTTTGCCCGTGACAAAGGGTTCGAAAATCCGTGATCGCAAGTTCTCGGGAACCCCCGGCCCATTGTCCGAGACGTCAAGTATCGCCAGTCCGTTGGATTTGCTCGTTCGGATCGTGACATGCACGCCGTCAGACGCATCAATGGCATTGCGCAATAGATTAAAAACAACCTGTTCCAACTCAACAGGGTCCGCATCAATAAAGATCGGATCGTCAGATAGGGCCAACGTAACTGTTGCCCCTCTGGTCTTTGCCTCCAGCGCCAAAAGACGCTGAACGCTCTTTGCCGCGTCATGAAGCGGACAGGCCTTTGGCAAGGCCCGGTTTGGTTTACTCCAACGCCTGAGCCTGTCGAGGATGTCCGCTGCTCGCTGTGCCTGTGACACGGTATCATCGAGAACGGCGCCAAGGCGGTCAACATCCCCCCGCCGGACCAAATGCCGCCCGGCTTGCGCTTGGCTCAAAATAGCCGTCAGGGGCTGCGCCAATTCATGTGCCATACCGCTGGCCATCTCGCCCAGGGCATTCACTCGCGACGCGTGCGCCAGTCGTGTTTCCTGCGCACTGAGCGTGGCTTGGCTTTCGGCCTCTTTCGCGCGCATGCGTTGCCGCAAGCCAAGTGCCGACAGAAAGAACAGACCTGTGACAGATAGCGTTGCGATCAGAACTTTACCCAGTGGCAAGACATCAGCCAGCCGTATCGCAAGCGAAGTTTCAAAAATCAAAGGCTGCGACGCGCTGCCAAGCGGCTTGGAGAAGCCCACATCGTTTGGCGCACCACTGCCGGTTAATGTGCCATCCCCTTCTGGTGTGAGAAGGCCACGCGACACAGAGGACCTTTGCCAGAAGGGGTCATCGGTCGCGATAAGCGCGCTTGCATCTATGACCAGCGCCAGAGCGTGACGTGCTGCATCTGTGTTGGGGCTTCGTTTCACCAACAGATAATGATCGGGTGTCGATGCCATTTGTTCTACCTGCAAGGCGCCAAGGGACCGGCGGGCCATTTGTCGAACAAGTGCTAAGTCCTCAGCCGCAAGGCGAGGCTGTGTTTGAATTCCCGTTTCGGCCGGATCAAGAGAGATGACATGCACTGCAGCAATGCGCGGATAGAACCGTGTGATTGTGGCTACGACATCGAGCAACAAATCTTGACGTTCCGCTCCGCCTGCCACGAAGATTGCCGACAATGAAGTCAGATGCGCATCATGTTGATCCGCGCGTTGAGATGCCAAACGGTGCAACGCCGCGCTTTTGGTGGTGAGTTCGCGAACTAAGCTCTGCCGTTCAAAGAACGCCAACGCAGCCAAGGCCAGCCCCACGGCAAAGCCCCATAGCATAACATATCGCCAGATATGCAGGTTATTTGAGTTCGCGGTAGCCATCCGCTTTCATCGCAGGTGGATCACAAATCGCCAATCCGTATTTCTACGGTCGATTTCCCGCGAACCGCGCGATGAGCGAAACAAGTCGGGTGCCTAGGTGCAGCTTACATGCGGCCATCTTACGTTCTCGATCGAGCGTCAGGTTTGCCCGCTCAGCAAAACCCGGTGCATGGTAAAGCGATGGTTTGCTGTGAGCGGCGGGCTCAACCGGTGGACGCCACAATCGAAATTCATCTCAGACTTCCCGCGTCGCGGCGCATCGCTCAGCGAGAGCCGCGATATGCTCGGTCGAGGAGCCACAGCAACCACCAAGATATGAAATCCCAAATTGGTCATGCAACGCAGAAACGTTCCTGCCAAAATCTTCGGGTGCTTCGGTGTCGATCTCTGATAGCCCGTCGAGTTCTTCCGGGGACTTCGCCGATGTGTTGGCGTCTATGCCAAGGACACGCTCGGCAGCCATAGGATTGCGATCATGGATCGCGGAATAGGCAGTAGAGAAAACCGATGTGTGAACGCAATTGACGGCATAGCTTGCAGGTGGAGTTCGTGTTTCGTCATCTATTGTGTTGATGGCCAAATCCAACGGAGTGCCGTCGAGGATGCAACCGTCGCGGCGGATCACGAAGCTCAGGACATACGGCAGGCCCGTCGTTTGGAGTGCCTTGGCAATACCACGTGCCTCGGCAAAGCTGGGCAATGTTTGTACTTTGAAAAAATCAACGCCCGCCTTGGCGAGCGCGGCGATCTGCGGTGTGTGAAGGTCGAAGGCCGCTGCGGTAGCCGGCGCCTCCTCCGGCTTATACCCATCCCCGAACGGACCGGTTACGCCCGCAATCAATATCGGTGTGGCGTCAGGTCCGTAGGTTTCACGAAGCGCCTTCATGAAATTGCATGCATCGGCATTTACCGCTTTTCCGGCGTGAGCTGACTTGGCGATGCGGGATGCATTTGCGTGCCACGTGGGCGTCCCCGCGACCATAGGCAGTCCATATTGCTGTCCAATATCAAGATACTCGCGATGCGTAGCTGCGAGCGCATCCCGTCCTGTCTCGTCGTACAGCATGCCAGCATATGCGATGTCGGTGTCAAATGCTTCGCTCCCACCGCGTCGAAGGCGCTCGAACATGGACCCTTCGCCCAAGATTACGGGAAAGCTGTCAAGGAAAGCGCGTCTCATGATTTGCCCCAAGGTTCGATGCCTAAGACATAAGCTTTACGCGAGAATGAGAGTTCGACCAAGACTTGTCCCGCTTGGCGCGTCATGTGCGAGCTGCCGCGATGGTCGGCCAATGGCCCTTGGAATCGGATGCTGCATCACGCATCGATCCCGTTTCAGGCCGGGAAGCGGGCCTTCGCCGCGGAGTTAGCCAGTATCCGCTGAAAGTACGAAGCGACCAAAGATTGCCGCGCGGTCCAACCCGCATAGCCCATGCTTCAAATTCACCCTCACAGAGAACGTGAAAATTTAAGTGTCTGATTCCACATCTGCCAGAAAATCTGGTATTGTCGCCCGTCGAATTAAAGGTTTTGACGCCCTGTAAATGGGGCGAATATTTTGTGGGAAGGCCCAGAAACAGGCGCGTTTCTTGGCAATCGCGGGTTCGGAATAACCAGTTACCGCACTTGGCTACTTCCGGGCCGAAATAGTTCGATCACGAAAATGCCGACAATGCGTCGCATTGTCGGCATATTATTCTGTGTATCTTTCTAATTGACCGGCACTAGGTCGACCCTGGCGGGAACCGGCAACTTACTCAAACACTTACCCCCTACCCGGGCAGATGCGAACATTCTTACCAATGTTCGCATCTGCATCCGTTCAGGTACTCGACTTACAGTCAAACTCGCTAATCACAAAAAACTCAAACTCGTTATTCATTCGAACACATTATGACCCGTTCGATGAATACAATTTGACCCAGTTAATGATTCTAAACAATTCCCTAAAACTTTAACCTGATAGGGTAACTTTTCATCCATGATTGGATGATTTATCACCCATATGGGGCCAGCAGAGAGCTACGAGAACTCTCAGTCCGACATTGCAGCAACAACTCACCAGAAGTCTGGTGTCCTTCAGCCAAAATCGGCTAAAACGGTGATCTGGCCAGGCCCAAAAATGCTCTTGAAACAAGCGGCAGTTAGGCTGCAGCAGATGATGCGAGTTCAATCGCACGCGAAAGCGCCGCGTCAGCGCACGGCAAGGCGAGATCAGCAGCGCAGACTTGTCTCCGACCGGGGCCAACCTCAAAGAGGCCGGAATAGAACACGCCGCCAGCGATCTCGGTTGCGCATGGAACCCATCGTCCTCCTGGTCCTTCCACAGTCTTTCCGACACGGACGTTCACGGAACCGGGTGGTGGGCTGGACACCGTGACTGATGCATCAAACAGGCTGGTTAGACTCATGGTTACTCCTTCTGCACAACGAGTTTTCCAGACCAATCTGTCCAAATAATGTCGACTGCTTGCTTTACGCTGTTTGCAAGGATGACAAGTCGGGAGATAGGTGACGAATGCGCAAGTTTGTCCGTGACTCAAAACCCTTTAAAATAAGGGGAATACGCGAAATCTGCACTGTAGCGCTCGGAAACTCGGAATTGCTACAATTCTGCCTTCTTATCTTCGCTCTCGGTTGCGACAAGTCTGGCATTAATACTTTCAAATTGTTTAACTTCAACGATCCCAGTTTCTAGGAGTCGAATTGTACCAAACCAAGAGTACCAGCGGCGTCACTGTTGCCATGTTGCGCGCGTTTGTGTGCATGAGTCGTAACCTGAACCTGTCCAAGACGTGTCAGGAACTCGGGGCGACCCGTCAGACTGTGCGACGCCACCTTACCGATTTGGAGCAGATCAAAGGCGAACAACTCTTTAAAGTGGAAGACCGGCAATACCAGCTAACACCTTTTGGCCTTGCGTCCCTTGATGGAGCAAAAGCTTTGCTTCTCCAATTGGATACATGGTCGGGGCAATCCTCTCTGACGAAAAATTTCTCGGAGGGATTGGAATCAAGCCGGTACGTTGATGCAGAAGGAAGGGAATTCTTTTCCCAGCAACATCCGGTTTCGCAGGTTGCTCTGAGCGGCCTGCCTCTTATTAAAAAGGCGTTTGTTGCCTGGGGAAATGCCGAGACTCGCATTGAGCACGAAGCGATGGAGATCATTCGACCCTATTCGGTGCTCTACAGGAAAGGGCCTCTTGGCTGGGTGTTTGTCGATATCGGAACGGAATCAGCCTATGCAAAATGGTTCGGTTGGGCTTGGTCGAGAAGTGCAATTGGTAAACTGATGAGCGAAGACAATGTCGGCGACGAGTTTAACGAGTTTATCGCTGGCGCTTACTCGCGGATATACGACGAAGGTGGCGTACGCCTTGATCACTTATTTGCCTATCTTCCCAAGGACGGTGGCGATCCTGTTCCTGTGACGTTCCAGAGAATGTTGCTTGGTTGTGTTTTTCCGGATGGGACCCCGGGTTTGAGTGTCCTTGCGGTCATCACAAATCAAGTTGAAATCAGCGCGCTAAAAGACGTGCATCAGACAAACATTCCAGAAGACCTGATCATGGATTCGCCACCCGGGCTTGCCGCCTGAGTGACCTAATGGTCACAAGCGAATGCCGAACCGAGTGTAAATCCCAGATATTGCGGCAAAAATCGTACTCAATTGTGTCTTTTTGATGGTAGCGTGACCTCTAGGCCGGAGATGGCCAAGATTGGGGTGCGAAATGTCAGTACGAAATCTCGTCGACATGGTCATGAATGTATCGGGCATCATAAAAGAGCTCGAGACCGCAGGCATGCGTATCGTGATTGGCGACGATTTTTCTGAGTATCGGGTCTATCGAAATTCTCAGGCCGACCGTAACCCGATGTATCCAATGTTCGATGTTGCAAGTTCGTATGTTGATGCATCAAACGGCTTTTGGATTTGCGGTTTCAATCAAGCAGATGAGTTGATCCATACGCAGGCAGTGCGTCTTCTTGATTTGTCGGGCGTCTCGCTGGCACAGCACCTAAATGTGCATAGGCATAAATATATAACACCTTACACAACGCCTGACTTGGACCTCACTTTCTACAACGGCCCAGACGCGCTTAGATCAATAACGGGCAAAGTCTGCTATCACGGCGAATTCTGGCTTCCCGCGCGTGGCCTCGGTGGGCCACGGAGCCAAGGTGTGACGCCACTTTTGTCCCGTATTCTATTTGAAGTCATGTACAGTAAATGGGCCCCGAACTTTATTTTTGCCTTTGTTCCAAAGCAGTTGGCAGAAAAGGGCGCGCATCTTCGCTACGGCTACAGCCACTGTGAGTCCGGAAGATGGATCGGACCTGACCAACAGGTAACTGAGGAAGACTATTTGGTTTGGATGAACGCAAATGACATGTCCAATGCGCTCGCTCAAGCACCACAGTCTCTGAGTTCCGGCGCACAGGTCTCGGCAATCAAGTCACAATTGACATCGATTGCGTCAAAGGGTTGATCTGTTCTATAGACCTCCTACCCGATTAACGAAGATCATAAACCTGTACGCATGACAGAAATAAACTCCGCAAGCCCGCTGTCTGTGTCATCCCGCAGGGTAATATTTGGATCAATCGCAGCTAGCATTGCGTTTGTGATGGAACTTACTTTGGTTCCGCTTCTTCTGCCCTCCATTCAGGAGCAATTTGACCTCTCGATTGGTGAGCTTGCGTGGGTCTTCAACTCTTATGGAATCGCGGTTGCTTTCGGAGTTTTGCTGGGAGGACTGCTTGGTGACGTCTTCAAAGACAAGAGGGTCTTTGGCGCCGGCATTTTGTTGTTTGCATCCGGGTCCGCCATTGTAGCCAACGCTGCAAGTTACGAACTCATTCTGGCTGGCCGTATTTTACAGGGATTTGGGGGCGGCGTTTTCTCACCGTTGATCCCACTCCTTCTTACAAGATCGTCGCCAAATCGACCGGGGAAAATTCTGATCGTCTGGGGAAGCGTGGCTGGCTATGTCGCTGCGCTCGCACCTTTCTTATATGGCAGCACACTTGCAGTTTACGGCTGGAATTTGGCGTTCATTATCTTCGCAGTTGTTTCCTTGTCGGCACTTGCACTTGTTTACAGATCGCAATCTGATGATGATCCGGCGCCGTTTGCCAAGTCGCGCTCAAGCTATACCGAGTTACTTCGATCACGCGGCCTGTGGGTGATGTTCGGCTATGTATTCTGCACCTACGGGTCGATCACATACTACCTATTCAGGCTCCCGCTTTGGTTGGCGGAGAATGATTTCCAAGTCGGAAGCATCGGCTTGACCTTGTCGACCATGTGGCTGAGTTTCTCGGTTGTAAGTACTCTTTTGAGAAACCGGGTCGACGAGCCGCATGTCCGAGGCATTTTGCTAGCTGCGCCGGTGTTGATCGCTATTGGTTTCCCAATCGCTTATCTCTGCCCCGAGGCCCTTTGCTTAACGCTATCGTCGGCCCTCATTGGTTCCGGCTTGGCTTGCAGCAACGCTCCGTCGACGCAGTTGGTCTTGAAGTTCGCGCCGAAAGGCATGAGCGCAATATCCGTAAGTCTGGATATTACTTTTGCAAGACTTGGAGGCGTCGCAACCGTTGCTCTTCTCGCCCAATCGATGATTGGCTATGCCGTCTCTGCAGTATTTTTGATGTCGCTCATCGCGTTCTGTTGCGCCTTCGCCGCAGCGAAGATGTTCAACGCAAGCGATTGAAGCGATGAGAGGAATACATCCGTGGATGTCTATTGCCAGACAATTCCGGACCTTCAAAAGCGACCGTCTTTTCTGACCAACAGTGAGTCCTCGATTTCGGTCTCGTCTGCTCTACTCTTGCTGATTTCGACTACTTTTTGGGAACTTCTATGTCCCGCTTTTATCCTCTGGGGACAGTGACCTGCCTTTGACGCGAAATTTACGCAAAATTGGAGAAGTCTCTCCGCTTGGGAACGATGTTGTCATTGGCAACCTCGTCCAACCAAGCTTCGTAGACAGTCCTCCCTGAGCGGGAATCTCGAATATTCGACAGCAATGAGAGCACTAGCGAAAAGACAAGCGTACCAAGCGCCATTCCAATACCAAAAACCATAACGGACCTCATACTAGTTAACAAAACTAAACCGGCGGGAACTTACTCAAACACTCACACATTTCAGGCGGACGCAAACATTCTCACTCAAATATTGGCGTCCGCATCCGTTCGGGCACTCGACTTACTGTAAAACTCGTCACTCAATCGAACACAACAACACGCGTTCAATGAATACAATTTGAAGCAAGGAGCGATTCTCGGCAATTCCCTAAAATTTTAACTTGATAGAGTAAATTCTATTACACACTTGGATGATTTATCACCCAAGCCTAGCGTTGCTGCAAAATTGGCCCCCGTCGTAGGCCAATTTGGGGCAAATCTATTCGAGTTGCACCCAGCGCTGGGGGACTAAATGCCAAAAATAGAGGGCGGCAGAACGATCCACGTATCGCATCGTCAGCTTGTCCGCCTGGCAGAAGTCGGCAAATGAAGCAGCTAACGGCTGCCAGGGGCTCAAAGCAGACTGAAACTTTTCGATCAAGTGCGATGGTGGGGAACAGGGTGGTCTCAAGTCTTCTCGTCACAAAAACATGAGGTTGGCTTGATGGTTGTGGTAAAAGCAACGAGAACTCACAGTTGCAAACGATTGTGAACACAATCGTGTTCAAGGGGATGTAGATGGACGCCGAGAAACCGAACAAGGCAACACCTCTGCCACTTGCCGAAAACGGGTTGGAACCTTCGGGCGCAGTGCCGGTGTCGACGGTTGCGGGCAAATCAAGACTATATCTGGTCCCGCTTTTTATGCTGACGCTATTCACCGGCGCTGTGATCGGGATGTACTTCCAGCCGCCGGGGCTGCGTATTTTCTTCAATGCCACCGGACTTGAGCCGGGCGCGGGCACCGACACCCCGATTGCGGTGGCGATCCAGAAGGTGGCATCGCAAGAAGAAGTCGCGGTAATCAGCGAAGGCGATGTGTTGGCATTGGGCAGGATCATCCCGCGCGGCGATGTTATCCAAGTGGCAACTCCATCTGGTGCGGGAGATTCCCGAATTGCCGAAATCCGCGTCGCCGAAGGGGATCAGGTTAAGGCCGGAGATGTGCTTGCGGTTCTTGATAACCTTCCGCAATTGGAAAGTAACATTGTCTCTGCGCAAGCCAGCATCAATGTCCGCGCGGCCGTTTTGCTGCAAACACAATCCGCAAACGCTGCAAGCCGGGATGAGGCTAAGGCGGCGGTTGACCGCGCCGAGGCAACTGCGGTGGCAACCCAATCCGATCTCGAGCGTACGACATCGCTTTTTGAGCGTGGCATTGTCACGCGCGCTGATTTTGATCAGGTCATTGCGCGCGCCAATGAGGCGGGGCGCGATGTGGAAAGAAATCTTGCAACATTGTCGCGTTACGAGACGGGATCGGACTCTGTTCAGGCTGACATTGCAGTTGCGCAGGCCAATTTGGAAGCCGCCCGCGCCGACTTGGCCCGAGCACAAAAGGAGCTGGAACGTGCCTATGTGCGCGCACCTGAACAAGGTATGGTTCTTGCCGTCAACGCCCGCGTGGGAGAGCGACCGGCAAGTTCCGGCATATTCAATCTGGGCGATACCTCGCACATGACCGTCGAGGCGGAAGTGTATCAGACGATGATTGGCCGCGTTTCTATCGGAGACCCGGTAACTGTTACGGCTGAGGCGCTGCGCGAGGAGCTTTCGGGTGTTGTCGCGGCCATCGGGCTAGAGATCGGACGTCAGTCGATGACGTCCAGCGACCCGGCTGCAAATACCGATGCGCGCGTGGTCGACGTGATCATCGTGTTGGACGAGGCCTCATCCGTTGCCGCGCGACGCTTTACCAACCTGGAAGCCATAGTAAGGATTGATGCAGGTCGCGTTGAATGAGCCGTCTACTGACATATTTGTTTGGACGGCTTCCGATAGGCTGGTTGCAGCTTTCTCACAATAAGTCGCGATTGGCGGCCGCCGTTTCGGGTGTAGCGTTCGCCAATCTGCTTGTTTTTATGCAGCTTGGGATTTTGGGTGCTCTCAACGGATCTACAATCGCGCCTTATGCAATGTTGAAAGCTGATATCCTTATTTCGTCAGAAGATGGAAACACGTTGACGGATAGCGGCAATATTGCGCGCACGCGGATGTTTCAGGCTTTGGGTGTGCCGGGGGTGGCCTCCGCCGCGCCGCTATATATTGGCAACCTTCCATTCAGCATGACGGATGGCACTTCGGTGTCTTTGCTGGCCTTTGGCATAGATACATCCCGTCCATCCTTTGTATCGCCTGTCATCGCGGCGTCGCTTGGGGCGTTGGAAACCGAGAATACGGCGTTGCTTGATACAGAAACACGGGGTGTTCCGGCATCTGCATTTCAGGGGCTTGTTGCGGGGAAGCCGTTTTCGTTTGAAGTGAATGGTCAGACAATGACAGCCATCGGGACGCTTGAAGTCGGTGGTGGGTTTCTTGCCGATGGCACGCTCGTTTTGTCGGATCAGACATTTTTGCGGTTCTTTGAGCGACGTACAAGCGGCGCGCCAAGTCACATTCTGATCAAGGTGAACGACAATGTGTCCTTGGACAGTGTTGTCAAACGACTTGAAGCCGCACTTCCTGCGGAAAGCGTCAAAGTGCAAACTTTGGAAGATGCTGCGAAGGCGGATTTGGCCTTCATGTCGACGGAGCGTCCGACCGGTATCATATTTGGGTTCGGGGTGATCATTGGGATTATCGTGGGAATTGTAATTGTTTATCAGGTTCTGTCGACTGACGTCGCCGATCATTTGCGCGAATATGCCACGTTCAAGGCCATGGGATACGGCCAGCCCTTTTTCCTTGGCATTGTTTTTGAAGAGGCGATCGTGTTGGCGGTCTTTGGGTTTATTCCCGGGTTTGTCGTGTCGCTTGGCCTTTATGCAGGGCTAGGTTCGGTGACCAACTTGCCAGTGAGTATGGACGCCAGTCGCGCGATCCTGGTCTTTTTAGGCACACTTGCCGCTTGCACGATTTCCGGCGCAATCGCGACCCGGAGGCTTGCGGGCGCTGATCCGGCGGACTTGTTCTGATGACCGAAGGCGCGCCAATCATCTCAACAGGCCTGAACCATTTCTTCGGCACAGGAGAAGCGCGCAAGCAGGCTCTTTGGGATGTGAACCTATCCATCGCGCGCGGCAGTTTGACCACTTTGATGGGGCCATCTGGATCGGGAAAAACGACGCTTTTAACTTTGCTCGGCTGTTTGCGAGAGGTGCAGGACGGTAGCGTGAAGCTTCTTGGACAGGAATTGAACGGGTCTGAAGAAGCCCAGATGGTGATGTTGAGAAGGCGCCTTGGATTCATTTTTCAGGCGCATAACCTCCATGAAAGCCTGACGGCTGCGCAAAATGTGTTGATGGGGCTGCAGGTGCACGGGTCTGGAAATGCTGGCACACAATTGGCCGCGACATATCATATGTTGGACATTGTCGGCCTCTCTGATCGCGCGAATTATCTGCCGGGTAACTTGTCGGGCGGGCAAAAGCAGCGCGTTGCGGTTGCGCGCGCGTTGGTGTCAAACCCTCAGATCATATTCGCGGACGAACCAACTGCAGCGCTGGATAAAGAGTCTGGCCTGAACATTGTCGCAATGCTGAAAGCCCTTGGAAAAACGCGCCAAACGACAACGGTGATGGTGACCCACGATAATCGGATTCTTGAATTGGCTGATCGGATCATCACCATGGAAGAAGGTCGTATTGTGAACGATACTAGAACGTAAAATCCGCGCGGAAAGGGCACTCAAGGACAGCTAATAAAGTCGAACCATGGGCGCAATTCCAGCATCATGCTGTTCCAATCCAATGGCCAACTTTGTCCGCTTGGCGGCCCTTCGGGCGTCGCGCTGGCGCAGAAGGCCTCGCTCAATGATCCAGTCCTAGCTTCAGTTCATCTAGCCATTAACAGAATCCAAGCCTCTATCCAGCAGGTTTACCGGCAAGGGTTGGAAGGACTGACAGGCATCAGATAGTTTGGACCTGTCACGGTTTGAGGGCCGCTCCTTTGAAAGCATTTACTGCGACAAGGAAGATGAACGATGGGACAAATTGTGTGGGAGAAAACCTTCTCCGTCGGAAACGGGTGGGTCTAATGCGGTCGGGCACACACTGACAATGCCGCCAGACAAGAAACCTGCCGCTGGATGAACAACAGAGGTGAGAAATCACGATAGCCCTTTCGAAGGCGAGAAAGGGCGGATGCTGCGCTTTCCACGAATGCGAAGTTTTGCCTCCGTTCAGGCTTCCGTTCACAACCATTTCAAACCGAAGCGCCTTCACTTCTCACGGGCCAATTTCAAACTTAACCGTGACGCTGCTCTATACGAGTGGCGCCTACTTTGTTCAGCATAGGTTTCGGCAAATGGCGGCAAACTGAGACTGGTTCGAATTGGTCGGACGGCACCCATGGGAAACATCCGAAAACACCGGATCAAATCGACAGCAAACAACGTAGCTAAATAGACCGACCAATGGGCTTTTCGCTGGTAGGACTATTTAGGAAAAATTGAATCGGGCCTGCCGAAACTGAGTGCCGTCGTTAGAAAAGGCTTGCGTACCATCCTCTCGTTGCACACAGTTTCTTTCGGGGATGATGATGTAAAACAATGATAAATCAGAATAAAAATATGCCACAGCGACGGGATCGCTCGGTTTCGGCGACAACTGTCCTGACGATTTTTGGGATGATCTTTTGGGCGCTGGACGCCAAAGCACAGTCGTTTTTTGCATCAATCGTCACTGATCCGGCGGCTGGCGTGGATCGAGGCTCAACATCCGCCATACGCAAGCTTGATGACCCAACCGCCTTCTTAACGTTCGATACTTTTGGCGCGGACGACATTGGGCCTTCGATCTTGGGCTTCGGATATGTATTGCCGGGCGCGCTGTCGGCAACGGATCAGATTGATTTCGCTGGCGTGGTCGCCGGACCAACAGAGGATGATGACCCTGAGTTGTTGGCCGGAGGGTTTGGCTACCGCTACGGCTTGGGCGGTGGGCTGACAGGGTTTGCCAGCATAAACTACTCGGATATTGTTTTGGGATCGGATGCGGCGCTTGCGCTGGATGCCAAGGGGCATTTGATGTCCGGTGCGTTCGGACTTCGCCGAGAATCCACCCGCGGCGAAAGCGGGAAACTCACGACAACCGTTGAGGCGATTGGGCGACGCTCGCGTGGCAGTGTTCTTGGCTTTCAGGCGATAAACGAGGATCTGCGGCTGCTAAGGGTAGCCGCCCTTTACGAAGAAGGCGTGCCATTTTTGGTCCAACGCCGATTTGCGGCGACTTTGACAAAAGGCGTTGACGCCTTTGGGGCCTCATCGCCATCCAACCCTTTGGCATCGGCACCGGGGGTGACCTCGGATTTTCTGCGGGCAAGTTTTAGCGCCGAGGTGTCCATACCTGTTTCTGAGAAATTGGTGGGTAGTGCAGGTGTAATTGGCCAATGGAGCAACGACAGCCTGCCACAGTCTCAACGATGCGGCTATGGTACCAATGCCTATGCGCGCGGCTTCGACCAAAGTTTTGTGAATGGAGATCAATGCCTTGGCTCACGAGTCGAGGCTGCTTACAATATTCAGTTTCCGTCCCGAAACGACAGGGGCATTACTTTCACGCAAGCTTACTTCGGAGTGGATCTCGGCCAGGTTTGGGACAACGCGAACGCAGCACTGCCGAGAAGTGCTGACACTTGGTCAAGCGGGTCACTCGGTGTGCGCACCATACAAGGCGACTTCATCGGCGAGATGCTTGTCAGCCGAATATTTGACCAGCCAAATGGAGCTACGTCGCAGGATCGGTCCCGATTTTGGCTACGGGCAGGTTTCCGGTTCTAGGACCTGGTGTTTGCCAATCTTCGGCGATGATTTTCGCAACTGAGATAAGCATAAGTGCCATGATTACCGAAAAGGGTACCGCGCCGACAATCATCACATCGCGGATTGAACTGACCCCGCCGACGGACATCACCGCTCCGGCAACCGCCGCTATCACGATAGCCCAAATCATTGAATGAAAAGGCGTTTCGGCAAGTTCCCCGCCTGAAGCTCCTATGGACTTTATCGCGATGATGGCGGCCGTCGAAGACGCGACGATCAGCACCAAAAACAGCAACGTCACGCAGGCCTTGATCAGGGTTTGAAGACCCGGGGCCATGGCGACCTCAATCGTCTCATAGATGCGAAAGGCATGGGGAGCATCCAAAATCCGCCCTTCTGCGATCCCGTCCAGTTCCAGAAAAATCGCGGATCCGCCCATGACCGTGAACCACAAAAAGCAAAGTGCAGACGGCCCAAGGACCGAACCAAGGATAAACTCTCGCAGCGTGCGTCCGCGCGAGATGCGCGCAAGGAACAGCCCGATAAAGGGGGCAAACGCAATCCACCACGCCCAGTAGAAAATTGTCCATTCGGCCTGCCAGTCGCCTTGCGGTGTGTCGCCCGCTGGAGTTGCGCGATGGACGGTGAATATCTCGATTGGAAGTGTTCTGATGTATGTGGCCGTCGTATGAAAAAACGTTTCAAAGAGGGCTGTGGTCGGACCGGTGGAGGCAAATATGCCAAGAACTGCGAACGCCAGCGCCATTCCAAGGGTCGACGTCCATTTGATCCCGCGATCCAAGCCCGACGTCAATGACCCGATCGCGATCGCGACCGTAATCACAAGCGCGGTCAGAAGTGCGGTCAATGGAGGGTTGCCAAGCTGGTCGGCAAAAAAGGGGCTGCCTGTCAAAGCCGATAACCCCGAGCAAATCTGCTCTAACCCAAGAACGATGGTTGTCGTAATACCTGCAATGATGGCGAGAATGGAAATGATATCAATTACATGACCTGCGAAGCCTTCAAGATGACGCCCAAAGAGCGGGGCCACTGCGGACCGCATTGTCATCGGCTGACCCCGCCTGTGACATGCCAGGCCAAGCGCCATACCTATCACAGCATAGCAGCCCCAGGCAGAAATACCCCAGTGCAGGAAAACAAACCTAAGCGAAGAGATCACCGCATCAGGCGCGTTCACGGCGACCGCTCCGTTCATGATGTCCGGGTTTGACGTAAAATGGGAGATCGGCTCGCTGACGGAAAAAACGAGGATTCCAACACCAATGCCAGAACAAAACATCATCGACAGCCACGCCGCAGTGCTATGCGCTGGGATGTCGCCGTCTGCACCAAGTTTGATACGCCCCGAAACGGGCAATACAAGCAGGACGGCACAGAATACCACGAAAACGCCAAGCAGATAGATATACCAAGCGCCGAAGTAGTGAAGCGTTGTGGATTTCAGCGATACTAGCGCGTCGCTTGAGGCAACGGGTGCAAGGATCAGGGCAATGACCAAAAGTACAATCAGCGCCTTTGTCGTTATGGAAACAACAGCGTTGAAGCCCTCGTAGTACCCCTGTTTCACGGTTTGTATCGCCAGAACATTCGATACGTCAGCCATTTAGGCACTCCTGCCGCATTGCCCTCCTATGGAGAAGGCGCACCTTCAATCCGAACACAGAATGTCCCGATTATTGGCGGCGCATGGACGAACAGGATCGACGCAACTCCTTCCATCATGGGAGAATGGAAGAGACCTAGACTTCGGAGCGACAGTGATCCTGTTCTTCGATGCACCGCTATAAAGAGGCGTCGCATCGAATTGTTGCAGGATTATTTGAAAACCGAATTTAGGGAAACGACCTTAAATGAAAAGGCCCGGATACGTTGCTTTGATCTCGTCGGTGATCACCTCTCGACCAAAGCGACGCACAAACAGATTGACCGGAGTGCGCAGGGAGTTTTCGCGGTGCTCCTGGTTTTGGTAAAGGCGCGCTGAGATGTAGTGGAGCTGCTGCAAGATTGCCTTGGCACGTGGGCGGCTGAGCATCAGGGTGACGCCTTTGGCGCGCATCGAGGGGGCGTGTGGGTCAGAGAAGATCGGCTCGAAGAAGACGGCGCCGATCTTGGAAGCCTTGTAGAGCTCGCCGCGCGCGATGCCGAGTTCATCGCGCCGACCTGCGGCCATGAGAGCCTGACAGAGCATAATGAGACAGTAGAAGTAATGGTGCGAGCCTTTTTCGCTGAGAATTTTGGCTTGGTTGAGGTACTCCACAGCGGCGTCGGTGTCGCCGGTGAAACCGCGCAATTGACCTACGATCGACAGGGTGGAGCTGACGGCAGTGCTGTTTTGCAAAGCTTCGTCCGCAATTTCCAAAGCGAGGTTCTTATAGCCCTGATCGACGAAATAGAGGAGTTTTGCTGCCACTGCGGCCAATTCGGGGCGGGTTTGCGTGAAGTCAAGCGAACCGAGAATAAGCTCCTCGATCTCGGCCTCGTCGGCGGCGCAATTGTCTTCGCCCTTGAAAAACAGTTCTCGCCCGCGGGTGATGTAATTGGTGTGCAAATGCGTGGCGTACATCAGCTTGATGTAAGGATCGTCAGGGTGTTCCTTACGCAACCCTCGCAGACGCGCATCATTCTCCGGCCAGGAAATATCGCCGTTGTCTGCATGGTTGACGGCCTCGTGCATAGCGACCGCAAGCGGCAGCTGATCCGTGGCCGAAACGGCTTCTTCGCGCCAAGCCTTCGCCAACATCAAAGGCGCAATGCGTTTGATATGATTTGCCAAGCCACCAAATTTAGTCGGTTCTGGCGCAAGATCAAAACGCGTAACGTAGTGAACGCGATGGGTGCGAACGGACCGCGCACTTACAATGCATTCGTTTACTCCAGCGTGTTGAAAGAACGAAAGGTCCACTGAAATCGTGGCGGCAGCCTCATTTGTGCCGGAGGCCGGCGAATAATCGGGCCTGATTTCTACAACCTGATCTTCTCGCAGTAAGTCGCGAAGTTGGCGCGCAAGATCGCTTGCGATCTGTGTTGGCAGATCAGAGCCGGGCGGCAGCATCTCGCCGCCGCGTATTGGGCCGATGACTAAGAAAGCGGCGGCATCGTTTGATGTCTTGATTTCACCGACCCAAACATAGCCCTCTCCATAGCGCGTTGCGATGAAGTTTGGATTCTTCGCGCTATCGCCTAGCTTCTTGCGGATCCGATTGATCAGAAAGTCGATGTTGCGATCGTTTTTTCCCGATCCCGGTTCGCTGACGGCGTCAAGCAGTTGGTTGCGCGTAAATAGTCGCCCGGCATTTGCCGCCAATGCAGTTAGAGCGCGTGCCTCTGACCGTGTGAACTCGATGGACGACCCGTCTGCTCTGACCGCATCGGCGTAGGTAGGACTAAATTGGATGTCCGGCCTGAGCGGTGAGATGGTCATGTCGATCGTTAATTCCTTACGACCAATGACCTTAGAGAAAACTCATTGTTAATCCAGCGAAACTTGCTGCATCTGTTCGCTGATCTGGATTTTGCTGGCTGCCGCCCGAAGGCGAAGCTTCTCTTGGGTGCAGAATTTTTGCCAAATGCGCGAAATGGGATTGCCACTGAGCTGCCTCAACTCCTCGGACCAATTTTTTTGCAATGGGCGAATGGCAGTCATTCGCTTCGGGTCGCTTCAGTGTCGCTATGCCGGACAAACCCGACCTTGGCTAGAATGAACGCTACTTCCAATCCCGGCCTTTAGCGGACCTCCGAAGACCATACCGGCGCAGCATTTTGCTGGCTTTATCGTCGGGCTGCTCACAAAAGCGAAATCTATCCCCATTTATAAATGGCCGCTTTTCTCAAGACCTAAACAGCACTTGGAGGATCCTCGCATATCTCTAGAAAATTTAGGAGCGATTTTAGAACGTCATTGAGTTCGGAGGAGCCATTTGGCTTAACGATGTAGCCGTTTGCGTTGTTTTGATAGGCAATCCCAACATCTTTTTTGCTGTCCGATGTCGTAAAAACGAAGACGCGCGCCCCCTTCAGTTCTTCTGTCGCTCTGACCGCTGCTAAGAATTCATGCCCATTCATGCGCGGCATATTGATGTCGAGCAGAGTGACGTAGGGACTGCCAGGTGTGGGGCCAGTCATTTTTTCCTTCAAAAATTTCAACGCTTCCAAGCCGTCGCTCGCCCGGACCAGAGTGTTTCCTGCCCCGATCTTCTTTAGGGCGCGCTTGAGGATTGCGGCTTCAACGTCGTTGTCCTCGACCAAGAGAATCTTGAGGTTGTTTTTCACACTAGGCCGCGCTTCTCATGTCTTCGGAGGGGGTCGTTGAGCATTTGTTTGGCCATTCGAAATCGAATGTGCATCCTTCGCTAGGCCAAGACTCCAATATGATTTTTCCGCCATGTCGCTCGACAGCTTTTTTCACAATTGACAGGCCGATCCCGGTGCTTTCAGGCATGTCACTCGTGCGCAGTGTCTGAAAAATATCAAAAACCTTGCTGTGGTATTTAAGATCGATGCCGGGTCCGTTGTCGGCCACCGAAATACGGCACCAATCGCCATCGACTTTGGCAGTCACGTTGATTTTAAGCTGATCGACGTCATGGTGGTACTTGATTGCATTGCCAACGAGGTTCTCGAGAACTCTGCGAAAGTTAAGCGTGTCCGCGTAAACGACTTCAAGGTCGCCGCTTAAATCCAATTGACCTTTCTTCAAACCGAAATCGAATGTCATAGTCGCAATCGCTTCGGCGATGTTGAGTGGCTCATCTTCACTGTAGATCACCCCAATTTTCGAGAACTCCAAAATACCATTTGTCAGTTGGGCCATACGACGGACGCGGTCTTGAATGAGGGTCAGATTCTCAGACACTTCTGGGTTTGCGGAGGCCGACGCAAAATAGTCTTGCAAGTCCTCTTCAATCATCTCTGACAGACCTCCAATTCCACGAACTGGCGTCTTTAGATCGTGCGACGTTATATAAACGAAACGCTCGATCTCGTCGTTTTTAAGAGACAGCTCGGCGTTTGTAAGAGCCAATGTGGCGGTCTCTTGTTTGAGCGCCATAGTTACTTTGTCGGCGTAGCGAATAGCACGGTCATTTGCGCGCGACATCAGAACCAAGAGGGCGATGATGAAGACTTCTATAACCACTCCAGCCAATAAGATAATCGTTGGTTTCGAGGACGAATTCTCTTGCCGAAATATCAGATCGGTACGCAAATCTAGTCGCCATGATCGCCCATAGAACTCGATGGTAATATTCTCAGAGAACATTGGATTTGGGTCATGTTCTGGATCGCTTGTCAGATGCTCATCGTAAAGAAGGTCATCGCTATCCGTGATACTGAACCTGACATTGCGCAGGTCTTTCGCCAACAAACCTTCCATCAGCCGATGGACAACGAAAGGAGCGTAAACCGCCCCAACGAACCGATTCTGCCGATCGGTAAGATCTGAGGGTGGCCCATCGCGATAGAAAGGTGCGTAGAACAAAAAGCCCGGTGTTTGGTCAGCGTCTTGAACAAGATTAATTGCACCGGTTATCCGCGCTTCCCCGGTATCCCGACTGGCCAAAGCCGCCGTCCGCCTATTCAATTCATGCGCCACGTCTAGCCCGATGGCCGCCCTATTCGCGTCTTCGGGTTCTACAAATGTAATTGGCATAAAGATGCGCTGATCGTGGTCAGGGAATACTTGAAAACCAAGCCGCACTACCCGTTGCCTCACAAGATAATCGTCCAGTGTTTGCTCTGTATGGAAGTGGATTACGCCGATGCCATTGATGCCCGGATATCGCTCGCCGATGCGTAGCGTATCAGCAAAGCTCTTCCAATTTTGGTATGAAATATCGCCGCCGTGGGACTCAACAGCAGCGACACCAGCCCAAAGCGCATCCTCGTACTTGTTCATGCGGTCAATAATTAGTCCAACGGCGCTATCGCGAGATGCGTCAAACCGTAGCCCAGTTCGGGTTTCAATTTGGCTTCTGGAAAACTGCCATGCGCTGAGGGTCAGCATTAGTGAAAGACTAACCACCAGAATGTGGAACTTGGAAATCCTTCCCCCCTTGCTTGATAGCATTCTTTGGGCTTCAGTCACCGATCTCTCCAAGTCCTTGTGGCCTCGATTTCATAAAGTGGAAGTATTAATAAGCTGTTTCCTTCGGTTCAAAGTTGGATGCGCGACACCAGAAGTTCGTCGTTCATGGGAGATGACAGCTTTGCCAGCCTCACTTCTCGTCCACAAAAAATTAGCCGCTTTTGATCTCTGTACAGGCAACTTGTCTGATGCAATCGCGGACGTTCGCCGCAAGGCGGCATTTAGGCACTTTGGGCTCAGAGCCAACAGTCGCTGCGTAACGCTCCCAGGTCCGCTGAGCGGGACAAAGCAAGCTTTCGTCGCAGTTGCCCAAAAGTCTAAAATGATCGCGATAGGCTGTCGCGATGAGCCGCAACCTCGCAGAAACCAAGGGCAATGATGTAAATCATCAACTTCCAAGGTTGATGCGTTTTATCTGACGCCGCCGCTTGTGGCGCTTTTGATGTCTGTGCGGCCGCTAGTTTTGGCGTAACCAGCCCTTAAATGCCTTTGCGAGGCATGACATGTCGTCCTCGACCTTCAGATTCCCTGGGAGCTGACAGAGCGTCGCCTCTTCCATGTAGAGACCTCGGTTGATCTCGATCTGAATGGGTGGCGACCTTCGGCGGGTCTTCCGTGACGGCGCACAATTTCAAAGTCCGTGCAGGGGTCGATTACGGTCCGCGAGGTCGTCACGATTATTCAGGCAACATTTTCATTTACAGAGCCATTCACCGGCGGTGAGGTTATTCCGGTCGCGGGCGCGTTGATCGGACGCGATGGCGAGATCGAAACTCGCACGCCGGTCGATAATATGATGATTGTGATGCCCGCAGAGCGACTTTGGAAAGGCCCGACTGCAGTCAGGCTTGCGGAGTGGGACACTTAGTGAACCATCCGAGACTGAAAAACGCGTGTGATTCCTGATGCCAACGACGCTGTGAGACCTATCGGCCAAAATTCCTACGACACATGGAGTTTTCGCCATACAAGAGCGCCGTAGCCCTGAATGGCTGCGCCAGTCGCGCGTTTTCGGGTTTCTTGGAAGGTTGGAGGGGCGAAACGCAATTCGCTTTCAAAAGTTGTGAGCTAGCCGATCAATGTACCCAATCTGGCTTCTTTCACGCGCCGAAGAACCTCAACCGCAATAATTGTGTCTTGTGCACCTGATTGGCTCTTAAACGCACATACGCTTGATCCCTCGCAGACGACCACCACGCGAAAAAGAGAGTTTTCGCTACGGATATAGCATCCCACTTAGGGACTGTCGGGTTAGGTTTGCAACAAAGCAAAACCCGTCCGCCAATTGGCCACGATGGTTTAGAAATCCGCCAAACAAAAGTATGATTTACATCATCCTTCGCGCTCCAATTTTTTGCGCGCTAATTTACGCGCACGGCGGATCGCTTCAGCCTTATTGCGCGCTTTTTTCTCTGAAGGCTTCTCGAAATGTTGCCTGAGCTTCATTTCACGGAACACGCCTTCGCGCTGTAGTTTTTTCTTCAAGACCCGAAGGGCTTGGTCGACGTTGTTGTCACGAACACTAACCTGCATAATGCTTTCGCTACCTTTCTTCGAAAAACTTGGAATATTTTGCAGGAAAACTGCCCGCGTTCAAGGAGATTTTGCATTGTCGGGGCGGCTTTGACCCACTTTACCCGAACTTAGTGATAGGTTTTGGCTCGTGACCGACCTTGAGAAATTTCAATGGTGAGTCTCACGCCCTGCTAACCGGTGGTATCTTGCGCCGAACGCCAGCCCCGCAAAGGGCCAAGCGGCACTTCGGCGAAGGCCAGAGAGCTTAGTTCTGGCGATGGCGATCCAAGTCGCCGGGTCGACGCGCGCGCGCAAGACAATCCAACCCAAAACGGCCTTCACGAAGTGAGCTGTTGTGAAAAACAAAAGCGCGTTGGCGACAGGGTAACTTAGATCGAAGAAATTCCGCCCAAAGAGGCTGTGAACAAGGTTGAACCAGAGATTTCGGGGGGTAAGCCAGAGAGGCGGCCTCGAGCAAACGGGCTTACACCGCCGCGCAGGTCGCCAACGTCGTCAAAGCGGCACCTAGCAGGCTTTCGTAACTTCAATGCCAGTGGCGGTGTCTGATAATCCACTAAAGCATCAATGAAGCATGGATATCTCCCGGTGTTCCAAAACAAGTTTCCGGAAATTGCAGAGCAACTTTGGCCTGTCCGGTTTGCATGCGCATAACTCTTCCGCCTACGTCACTTCTAAGTGTGAGCGGACCGAGTCTTTCCATTTTGGTGCAGTGTGATGGCGCCCAAATCTAAAATGCTCGGTCCCATCGTAAGCGATCGCAAAGTCCTACAAGGTTCAGGTGCGCATATTGGCTTTTGATCATGTCTGCAGCCCTCGTAATGTTGGCTGCGGCGTTCATGTCACCAAACGTCTCGGCGTGGATGCCACCTGTGATGAAATAGGCATCAAACCCATTATCAGCGGCCCCCTTGATATCCGTCAGCAATCCATCACCGATGGCAAGCAACTGGCTCTTTCGCACGTTCCTTCCGGCAAGGCCAGTCGCTCTCTTTTGCGCCTCGTCGTATATACCAGCTTCCGGTTTGCCGGCGAAAATTACCTTGCCACCCAGTTTTGCATAACTCTGCGCAATTGATCCCGCACAGATAACCATTCGGGTGCCGCTGCGAACCACCAAATCAGGGTTTGCGCAGATCATCATGACGGCGTTTTTCTGCATTGCCACGAGCTGAGGCTCATAGATGTCGACCGACACTACCCCATCATCAAGCGGGCCGGTCAGAAGACACAGTTTGCTGTCAGACAGCCCTACAATCGGGTTCGGCAGGTTTTCAAGGATCGAGTGATCCCGCGCGGGACCAAAGTGAAAAATCGGGGCGTCAGGATGTTTCGCAAGCAAAGTCGCAGTGACATCACCAGAGGTAATAACGGTATCGAACGCCGCACGCGGGACACCGAGGCCTTCTAGCTGTGGGAAAATGTCCTTGGACAAACGCGGCGCGTTGGTGATCAGGATAACGAAGCGGCCACTGGCGCGGACCTTGCAAAGGGCATCAACCGCATCGTCGAAAGCTGCAGCCCCGTTGTGAATGACGCCCCAGATATCACACAGCAGGCCATCGTAGTGGGCGACGATTCCACTGAGCGGAGCAAGCTCGGATGATGAAGTCGATGACTTGCTGGAGTGTACCATGAAAGAAAAGCCGTAGGTCTCGGCGCAATTGCGGTCAAGCAATACCTCTTGCGTAACTGTTGGTTGAGGCCGTCGCCGCTCAGACCTGTTCCGGCAAGTTTCGCGATCTGCGGCCTTTGGGGATCCTATCTAATTCTTGCTATTGCGTGGCATTGGCCGTAGAACTTTATCCTTAGGCGCACCATTATGGCGCGCGACTGCTTTTCTATGGCCAATCTTGGTAGCTCAATTTGTCTAGCATGACTGCAGGAGTTTTCCTGTAAAAGGCAAAGCTGCCCTACCGAACTTTAAATTGGCCCCGCTCCGCGACCTGCACTTTTATTCGACTTTGCTACATGACGCTTAGATGCTGATGCGCAGCGTCTCAGGCGCGCCTGATCCACACTTATTGCCTGGATCAAGTATCCCAAGATTTTTGCCGCAAGCGTCCAATTTTCGGACGACATGACAACAGCCTCCATTTGGGCTGCGCTTTCGAACTCGATTTGTGCCCTCTCGATGTCCCTGCGTGGTTCGCGGTCAGGAATGTATCATGGGCGTACCGACGTTGTGACCAAGGGTTACAATGTTGTTGGAGCATGGCCTGATTTTGGACAAATACCTGCTTTTCACGCCCGGCCCTGTTAATGTGGCCAAGACCCTGCGTGCGGCGATCTGCAAGGAAGATATCTGCCATCGGGAAGCCGATTTCGATCGCCTTCTTGAGGGTATCGAACACAAACTGATCTCACTCTTTCAGATCAAGAAACGGGAACGCTTCCGCGCCGTGGTCATTACGGGCTCCGGCACGGCGGCCAACGAGGCAATCTTGTCCTCTGTCGTCGGCGATGGTGCCATTCTGATCCTGTCGAACGGTGAATTTGGCGGGCGGTTGCACAAAACGTCCCTGATCCACAACAAACAGACCCACCTGATCGAAAAACCCTGGGGCACACCCTTCGACGTGCCACAAATCGAGGCCTATCTGGTGGCGCACAAGATTGATGTGGTGGCCATGGTCCATCATGAGACCTGTTCGGGCATGCTTAACCCGCTGGCCCAGATCGGAGCTTTGGCCAAGGCCAGCGGCGCGTTGTTTGTGGTCGATGGGGTCAGTTCTGTTGGGGCGGAAGTAATCGACATGGAGGGGTGCAACATTGGGTTTGTGTCCAGTTCCAGCTCCAAGGCCCTTGGCTCCTATCCCGGCCTATCTTTTGTCGTCGGTCGCAAAAAACAATTCAAGCGGCTCAAGCGTCACGCGGCCAAAACAACCTATCTGAACCTTGCGACGTTCTACGCATTCCTTAAAAACTACAGCCAGACGCCGAATACTCCCGCCGTTCCGTTGTTTTTCGCCTTGAATCAAGCGCTGACCGAAATTCTCCGCGAGGGCGTCCTTAATCGCCATACCCGTATCAAAGCGCGGGCCGATCTTCTGCGTGTCGGCATGCGCAGGCTCAACCTCGAATTTCTGGTTGATGAGGCGGACATGTGTTCGGTTCTGACCACAGTGCGGGTGCCTGCATCGGTTTCGGTGCGCGAACTGCGTGAGCGGCTGCGTGAAAAATCCATCATCATTTACGAAGGCAAAGGATGCTTTGCCGGGAAAGTCTTTCAAGTCGGCAATATCGGGGAACTCTCTGACTACGACATCCGATTTTTCCTTGCCACCCTCAAGGACGTGTTGCTGACCTTACAGGCGGAAGCTGCAGACGTTGTTGCGCCAGTCAGGCCAAAGGGCTCGCGTTTTGTCGTTTTGCCATCGCCAGCGCGCGCGCACGTTCGGGTGGTGTCGTGAATGATAAGCTGAAACAGCTTTGGGCGACCAAAACCCGCGATGACGAATGGTGGTCGTCGTTCGTCACGGCACCGCTGGCCATCATGGCCAGCTATGGTGCTGTCGAAGTTCCGTGGATCACACCAAACCGGATCACTACCGCCTCATTCTTAGTGGCCGTTGCAGCAACGCTTGCAATTCTTGTCGGGGGCGGCGCGTCTTTTATCGTTGCGGCCATCCTGATTAACCTCAGCCATTTGCTTGATTGTATGGACGGGCAGATAGCACGTTACCGAAAGGTTTCTTCCCCCGTCGGCAGCTACTACGACCGAATAACGGATCAGGTGCAGGTCACGCTATGGTTCGGAGCGGCAGGGTACGCAGCCTTTGTGCAGACGAACAGCGTCACACCCGTCTTTCTCTCGCTCATAGGTATCGCGTTCTATGGATTGCGCGGCTACGCTAAATACATCGCTCTTGAGATCGAGACGACGCGCAACCCGGACTATCCCGCAGAGATGGCGCAGTTGAAACAGATCGAGG